>ENA-OWPI01000471-OWPI01000471.1-marine-metagenome-genome-assembly--contig:-NODE-471-length-56139-cov-5.564090_pt1 | contig 56139 bp, 74 predicted proteins | sample MGYA00238138_ERZ651775 | MGnify/ENA primary metagenome ERZ651775 (study PRJEB26906, sample SAMN06265043) | marine metagenome | isolation source: Helgoland LTER site | place: Germany:Helgoland, sampling...
ACCATGTATGGTAGAATAATCAAATCTCTAAGATGAGTTTTGATTGGATTTTTTGACTTGCCTGCTTTTGCTGATTTTATTTCTTCAATTAATTTTCTTTTTCCATCTGTAATTCCTCTTGTAAGGGATCTTCTTTGTCTGGAATTAAATAATAAGAATAATTTTTCTAATGATGTATTATCGAGATCTTCTTTAGATAGTCCCCTATATTCAAATTCTTTAACCATTTTTTTTCTCCACTGTTAACGTACTTCGAGTTTTGTAGTCCATATTAGAGCATTCCTATCTTTGTTGCAAGATCTCTTGCTTTTTCAGTACTTTCGAATTGTACAAATGCTTTTTTACCATAAATTGTTCTTGCGGTGTTGACTTTGATTGCTTTTTGTTTGTAAAGAGTAGTTACTGCTTCTGCAATTTCTGGTTTTTTTGCTGATAATTCTACAATAAAACAGATTTTATTTTCATTCTCTATCATGGCAAATGTCTTTTCTGTGATGTATGGTTTCACAATAATTTTCATTGCTTGTTCTACATTCATTGTGTCTTCACCATTAATTCTAGATGTGTTGATTTTATCTTTGCAATTTCTTCAATTGCTGATTTTGAATATACTGTTAATCTGATTGGATGTGATCCTGGAGCTAAATCTAGAACACTCAAGTCTTTTACATTTTTGACTTCTATTCCTGGTAGTGCTCCTATTGCTTTAGATATTTCTGAACCATTTTTAGTTACAAATAAAACACTTTTTCCAACTTTTTTGCTTCTACCTCTAAGTCTTGATTGTCCTGAACGTGATTTTCTTGACTCTAATCTTGTTGTATCTTGTGTTAGTTTTAATGAATCTAATATTTTTGAAATTTCACTTGCTTTTGACACTCCTTCAATTTCGTCTGAAACGATAATTGGGAATGATTCTATTCCTTCAACCTTATGTCCTCTTAATTCAACCAGTTCTTTTGATGCGGTAGCAGCAATTGCTGAACATAATGCGAGTTTATTTTCTTTTTTGTTTAATTTTTTGTAAATTACTTTTCCTACAATTGGTGGATGTGCTTGTCTTCCTCCTCTTGTAGATGCAACTTCTGCACCTTGACCTTGTCGTCCACCACCACCACCTTGAGCTCTGGCAACACGAGATACACCTTGACCTGTTGGTGGATCATTAGAATCTGCAACTACATCTTGACCTGCACTTGGATGTCTTCCTTGTGGTTGGAATTTATGTGATGTAAGGTTAGTACATGCTTTATGAATTAATTCTCTTCTAAATGGAGTTGAGAATATTACTGGCAATTCTATTTCTCCATCTTTTGTTCCTGTAGTTGTATAAGTTGTAACTTTCATCAGATAACTACCTCCAAAATATTTGGTTTGTTTACTTTAGGTGGTGCGTTTCTAATTTGACTTCTCATTTTAATTAATCTTCTATATGTTCCTGGAACTGATCCTTTCAAAATAATGAAATCACCTTTAACTAAACCAAAGTGTTTGTATCCTCCATCTGGATTAATTTTTAATTTATCATTGTCTGCATTACCCATTACCATAATTCTTTTGTCGTATTCTACTCTTTGATGGAAACCTGTTTGACCTGCTCTTGGAACTGTATACATGATACTTTGTGGTGAAATAGGACCTAGTGAACCAACTTCTCTTACTGTTTTTCTAGATTTGTGTTGTTTCTTTTTTACATTCCATCTTCTCATTACACCTTGCCATCCATGACCTTTTGTAATTGCTGCAACATCTACAGTTGCACCAGTTTCGAAAATTTGATCAATTTTAATTTCTTTTCCTAATGATTCTTTAACATGTTCAAATTGTTTTTGAATATCTCCTCCACTTACCATTGCTTCAAAAATATATGGTTTTTTCATTTCAAGTCCTGCTGCCCTTGGTGATACTGCAACAATTGCAAAAATCTCTTTAATTTTTTTTAATCCTTTCTCTGCATTTTCTAATGCTCCTTCTTTATTTTTAAATGTCATCTCTTTTGAAATATACTTTGGAATATCTTCTGCATAGACATCAAATTCTGCATGCAATCCATCATAATCTTTTGAATATCCTCTAACTCCTAAAATCAATACTGGTGGTGTAACTAACACAGTTCCTAAACTGACTAATTGTTTTCCTGCATTAGGAACTTTTTCACGATCATCAATACTTACGATTTGAACACATCCTGCTTTGAAACCACAATGAGCTAAAATTTTAGGTTCTTCTGTTGCTGATCTACTTGGCCAAGCTCTAATTCTTGCTTCCATAGTTTTTGCACGTACTCTTCGTGAGTATGCTAAACTACCTCTTCTTGGTGAATGTCGTTTTCGAGCTCCCATTGTTAAATCGAATCTCGAATTCCCTCTATTAAACCCTGGTAGTTATCGTTAACCGTGTAAAATATTATGGTTAACCATGTTTACTATATTTTTTTTATTTTAGTACATCTGAAATCATATTCCAAATAGTTATGGAGCCAATTACCACTCCCATAATTCCTATCCCTATTGCAAATAGTAGAAAATTTTTTCTTTCAGCCAATATTATGAAGTTTTTTGAGCATTAATTATTGCTAATGTACCCAGTAATGCTTCTTCTAGACGTACTGTCTCAGTGGCCTGGTTTGGGAAAAAATTTAGAGATTTTGAATTTTGTACTTTATTCATCCTTCCACCAATAATTTCATGAACTCCTTTTTCAGGTGAACCAAAAACAACTAACAATGATTCATCTGATTTTGTATATTTTTCTAAATTTTCTTTTGTAATTGATTTACCTTTTCTAGATGTTATGATGATGTTTCCCTTCCACTCTGATAATAATGAAAATAAGTTTGATCTTTCTTTTACGTTATAGCCCCAATATGATTTTGATTCCGGTTTTTCAATTTCTTTAACTGATAATCTTGGATATCCTTCTTTGAATTGAATTGTTATTCTTTTACCTGTTGATGTTTTTCCATAAAACTGAATTAACTGATTGATTCCAACATCCACAAATTTTTTACCCTTCACTGTTACTACCACTCCTTCTCTTATGTCTCCTGCAACTATTTTTTTTGCATTTGTTGGTGTAATGTGACTTGGAATTTTTAGTGGTTGTAATACTCCTGCAAATTTAAGATCATTCACTTTTTGAAATAATCTTCTTCTAAGAAATTGTGGTGTTTCTAAATATTTTAAAATCATAGATATGAAACTACCATCTGAGCCATTATTACCTTCTTGATAAACATAGATTGTATCTATTTGAAAAATTGCACATGCTCTAGCTAAAACTGAAATCTTTCGTGTTTTATCTATTTTTAGTGATTCATCTTGTAGTGAAGATGTGGGAATTGCAACAGATATTTTCAATGTAATTTGGTCTCACAAGTTATAATAATTAATTAGTTTTTGTCGTGTGGATATTTTTCTTTTGCAGTATTTGCATAACTTACAATTTGTTCATCTGAAACTAATTCATACAAACCACTTTCTGTTTTAATATGTGCCATTCTGATATGACCTGTTCCTTCTTTGTCTTCACTTGATAGATAGATTCCTGCAGCTGCTAATGTTGATGCTTCATCTAATGTTAGTTCATCTTTGTATGTTTTTTCTAAAAAGTCTGTCACACTGTCTGAACCTGAACCAATTGCTATTGCATCATATGAAATGTAAGTTCCACTAGGATCTGTTAAATATAATTGAGGTTGATTATTTACCACTCCACCTAAAATCAAAGCTACACCATATGGTCTAACTCCTGCATATTGTGTATATTGTTGACATTGATCAGCTAAATGTTTTGCAATTGTTTCTACTTCTACTGACTCATCATAAATCATTTTGTTACTTTGAGAAAAGAATCTAGCATTGTCTACTTGACTTCTTGCATCTGGAATATATCCTGCTGCTGCAACTCCGACATGATCATCAATTTGAAATATTTTTTGTGCTGTTTCAGAAATTTGTAATTTTCTAGGTTTTTCTTCTACTGCTATAACAATTCCGTCTTTACATTTTACTCCTACTGCAATTGTTCCTCTTCTTACTGTTTCAATTGCATACTCTACTTGGTATAATCTACCGTCAGGCGAAAATACAGTGATTGCTCGATCGTAACCTTGTTGTGCAGGAAGCATTTAATCAAAATGCCGTGAAGGATTAATTTAAGTCTAGCCTATTAGATTTGCCGTGAGATACGAAATTGAATTTTTTGGTCATGAGAATATTAGATCAAATCATAAAAAAACAATAGAGATTACAAAAGAATCTCATTTAACGACTCGAGGTGACTGTATAATTGGTGTTAGTGCTAACTCATCTTGTGCTGATTTACCTGAAGAATTAAAAAATAAATTAAGAGATTCTAAAACTCATGTTCGTTTTTTAATTAAAGTTGATGATGATGAATTTGTTTTGGAAGGAATGGGTCATTCAGATTTAACTTTGACACATGATGAAGATATCGTATTGAGAAAAAGTGACTTTACATGTCCTAGAACAATATCTGTTAAATGCGATAAAGCGTCTGATCTAGTGCCTAGAGAAATGGTGTCTAAATTACAAAATCCCAAAACAAAAGGTCTTCTAATTATTGTCGTTGATTAACACTGTCACAACTTTATACTCCTGTTTATTTTGATTTTTCATGGGACGTAAAACAAATTTTTTCATATTAATTCCATTGTCCATATTTGCATCCATAATTTTTGGATTTGGAATCTATAACACCCTATGTAAAAATGCAAATATTCCATTAGGTTGTTAGTAATATCAGGAAAATAAATTATTCATCATCTGTTTCGTTTGCTTTATCGCGCACTTTTTTCATTATGCAAAACTTTGCAAGACTTTTCTTTAAATTCATAATTATTTCATAATTCTATACTATTTAATTCTAATTTTTATTTACTAGAACTTAATTTCTCTTGATACCTATGTGCCTATCATACTTTATTCTATTTTTTTAATTTTAATCATACTTTGAGTTTGAATTTTTATATTTTGATTGATTGTTTCCAATAAATTAATTGCTTTTGGATATTTTGTATTTTCAGTTAGATCTTTTTCAATAATTGAAATATAATATCTAAATTTTTTAAGAATACGTTTTTTCTTAGTTTTAGAAATTTTTTGATTTTTTAAATCTCCTAAATTTGCAGAAATATCACATAATTTAATTAATTTTGCATCTGTATCTGATTCTTTAATTTTTACTGCATATTCTTTCTTTCTTTGTTTTTCTGGTATTGCTCTTTTTTTTGTTAATGATAATGTTGAATCATCATCCGTATCTATGACAAATTTGGTTTTTGTTAATGATAATGTTAACACTGCTATTCTTCTCCCAAACTTTTCAAATAATTCATCAAATTTTGTTTCTGTATCTTCTAAAATATCTTGTAACCATGCTGCACAAAGAACTTCTTCATCAATAACCCCTAAACTTTTGAGCCTACTCACTACATTTTCTAAATGATTTGAATATGTTGTACCACTTTTTTTTAATTTACCTGCATGTTTTAACTTTGCAAATAATTCTGCATTTTCTAATAATGTCATTTTGTTTTCCTTTTAAAAATAGAAAAAAATTTCAGAGATTCATTTTTTGATAATTTCTTATTTTTTGTTTGGCAGTAATTAGTTGTAAATGTACATTTTGGACATCCTCCCCACTCCTCTCCTTCTGACACTGCTTTCTTTTGTTTTGGATCAACAGGACAATCACATTCATTAAGTAAATCAAAACATGTCTCCATAATCTTTTCAAAATTTTCATAAATCATTTTACTGCATCCGTTATATCCATCTGACGTGTTGTCAAACAAATGGATTACTCCATCTTCATAATACGCATCAATATCATTTGATTCTGATTTTGTTAAAATTTTGCTTGCATTAAGTAAAACATGAGTAATTGTATGGATTTTTGAATCTGTTACAATTGAATTTTTTACATCTGATTTTATTTTTGTTCCAAATTCGGATGGAATAAAAATACTTGTACAATAATGCTTTGAATTCCAATTAAAATTATTCCAAGTAGATATTGAATCTCCATTAATTGTTTCAAATTTATCTGCTGAATCATTATAATTTCCTTTTAAATATCCGGTAATAGTTCGATTCATATCAATCAATCCATAACGTAAAGTAATTTTTGTTGTTGTAAAGTTAATTTCTTTTTTAATTGATTTTTTTTCAGATACCTGTGTTAGTGATGTTTTAACAATTGGAATTGTTCTTTTTTGTATTTCATCAGACTTTTTTAAATATGCAGTTGCTCCATTTTGAGTTTTAACTATTGACTCCACTTGATAATTTTTTTTGTTAAAATGATATATTCCATTTTGATGAAGTTGATAATATCCAGCAGGTACGTCTCTAGTTCCAATTTTTTTGGAATTATGAATAATTGTTATTTCTCCTGATGCTCCTCTAAGATTAACACTATTTGCAAATTCAAAGAATTTTGATTTATCTGATTCAATTGCTGCATGCTTCTCCATACCAATTGCAACTGTATGTTTTTCTGAAATTATGGAATTGTTCTTATTGATTTCAACGTGATGGTTTTGATTAAGATATTCTGGAATATTTCTTGCAAAATAGTGACATGTCGCATCCTCTGGATCAAACACACAAATCGCATATGATTTTTGTCCTTTCCTTCCTGCACGCCCAATTCTTTGAACAAATGAATCATATTCATTTTTGAATGCAGAAATTACTACATCGACATTACCAATATCAATTCCTAATTCTAGTGTAGGAGTACATGATATGATGTCTAATTCTCCTTCTTTCATTTGCGATTCATACAACTTTCTATCTTTTTGATCCAATCCTCCTCGATGAATTTGGATTCTTATCTCCTCATTCATGGATTCTACATTTGATGCTAAAAACTCTGCATCATTGTGAGTATTACTAAACACTAATTGTTTTGAATTCTTCTTATGACAAATTGATGAAATCATTTCCATTGTGGTTCTTTGACCAAATTTTCGTGGCATAATAAAAAACTGATGCATATTTTGTTTTCTTTTAAATTTACTTTTGATGTATGAAAATGAATTTATTGGTAGATCAAACATGTTTGAAAAAAATTCTTTTGAATTATCTAATGTTGCAGATGATCCTATTATTTGAAATTCTTTCATATGGTTTCTCATTCTTTTTAATACATGATACACATTAGATCCATGAAAACTCGTATAGGAATGTGCTTCATCCATCACAATTATTTTTGCATTTTTAAATAATTGATTCCATTTTTTATCCTGTAAAATTAAATGATAGTTGATAAAATCAAAATTTGTTGCAAGAACAATTGTTTTTTTGTATGATTCTGTAATTATTTTATCCTTGTATTGAGAACTTTGTCCTCCGTGAATTGAGTATGTAGAAATTTTCTCATCTAATTGACACTTTTGAATTAAATCAGTAATTTTTGATACTTGATCATCAATTAATGCATTTAATGGATACACTAGTAATACAAAAACTCCCTCGATTGGCTTTTCTGATATTTTTTGTAAAATTGGTATGATGAATGCTTCTGTTTTTCCTGAGCCTGTTGGTGCTGATATGATGGAATTTTTCCCTTGCAATATTGAACGAATTGACTCTTCTTGGAATGGAAGGAATCCTGAAAACCCATATTTTTTTAATCCTTCAATTATGTTTTGTGACAATATGTCGTCTAGACTTTCTATGGGTATTTTTTCTGGTTCTAATGAGATTAATTTCTCATAATGTACAATCGCTAATGTTTGATTTCTATGTCCTTCTACTAAATCATGTATTATCTTATCATTACTAATTTCTAATTTTGGAATTTTATTAATATCAAATAATATACTATCTGGTAATGTAATTTTTAATTCGGTTGTAATTTTTTTAGGTACTACTTTCTTTGTAATATTTCTAATTTCATCAGGGAAATATGGTTCTGAATTTTCTGGACCATTACAATTATGCGGTTCATCTGTTCTAGCATCTAATGGAATGAATTTGCCGCTGTCTGATTTGAATTCTTCATCCCAATAAATCTCTGAACCGCAACCCTTTGAGCATTGTTTTGTTCTTCCTGAATAATTTACACCATAGGTTGGTTTTCTGGGAGTGATTTTTTCTGGATTACATTTTGGACAAATTCCTGGTCCTGCTAAGTCTTTCAAGTTTTTTGAAAGTTTTGTTTCACAAATGGGACAGAATTTCATCTCTCTTGCCTTAATTTTTTTTTCTCATAAAAGGATTTTTTAATAATTCTTAATCCATTACGAGCTAATGGTTTACATGAATTGAAAAGACAAGATTATCTTCAGTATTGTTATAGTGTAATTATGAAAACTCAAAAAGAATTAAGATCATTAAAAATTAATTTAATGAAATCATTGAATGGATCAAATAGTGAATATTTTGGATTATCATTAGAAACCTTGATTGATAATGGTTAATTTTATGCACAAATTAACATAAGATATCTCATATTGGTAATCCTTTGAGGCTCCCACTATGATAACTGGCAATGTAATTTTAGCATAAAACTTATTCTTCGTATCCGACGGTTTTCATCCCGAAACATGGTTTGTTTCCCTTACTCCAACATTTGCAAGAACATGAAACAGCTTTCCCACTTTTTATATCTTTGACCACTTTGTGAAAAACTCCTTCTCTAATTTTTGATTCAATGGATATTGTTTCATATTTGTTAGAATTTTGATCTGGATCAACCATATGAATTAATTAAATATCTCACTAAAAAAAGAAACTCTTGAAGAATTAATCTGGAAGATTACTCAAACATGTGTCTGTTTTGATGTATATTCAAAATTCTTAAACTATGATATTTTACAAATCATATGGTAAAGTTTAGTGTGGAACTTCCAATTTCAAAAAAACCTACCGATCTTGAATTAAAGAAATTAAAAGAATATTTCAAAGAAATGCCTGTACCTGAAATTCTTACTGGTCTTAAATTTGCAAAAAGTAGATGGCATGCTAAAGATGCAGGAACTCTGAAAGTTGGAAGAAAAAGTATTGTTCAAAAAGAAGTGCATTCAGTGACCACTGAACAAGCTCAATGGAGATTAAAGAATTGGAAAATGATGATATCTAATTATCGTAGAAGGGGTTATAGTTATCCAACAATATCTAGAATTAAAAAAATTCTAATTCAAAAGAGTAAAAAGAAATCTAAATAAAAATATCTGATTTTCTTTCAGATACTTGCTGTCTTAATTGTGTTGGAACTTCTGGAATTGATGATTTTGTTTGTCCTGCAATTACGTTGTGTGCTTCTTCTAATATTGCAAGTGTATCTGAATTTGTTTCTGGTGTTGAAGTAAAGTTATCCTCCATTCCTACTGATGATCCTGACATTACATCTCCTAGTATTTGTGACAAGTCTTGCATTGAAGCATTTGCTTCTGGCATAATTCCGCTTAGTGATGGACTTAATCCTTTAATTATTGACATACAAGGACTTAATGTTACTACTACATCTCCGAGTTCTGAGACTGTATCTAATCTTAATTTTACTTGTTCCATGGATAATTTTGCTCCACTAACCATGTTTTTCATTTTTCTAACTTGTGTTAATTCCCCAGCATATGCTTGTGCGTAAGCTGGTTTGTTGTTTCTTTGTGCATTAACTATTTTTTCAAATATTTTATCGTGTTTTGTTTGTAATTTTTCATTAATTCCTGATAATTTTGAAATTTGTGCTTGTAATTTTTTTTGTGCAAAATCTATTCTGTTCTTTAGTGGTTCATCAGGCTTTACTTTGCCTATTACTTTTTGAGATATACTTTCTCCCTCTGTTTTATTCCATGAATTACTTAACATCTTATTTTCGCTAAATTCCCTTGATTTTTTTCTTTTAAACAGATTTGTAACTCTAGTTGCCGTACCTTCAGTTACACAATGTACAGTTACACATTATCCGAAAGTAAAAGTAAATGCTTGAAATCCTTTACCTTCAATTTTTATCTCCATGATATGGGATATACTTGTTTCAGTGTTTATGATGTTGTACATTCCTGCATTAGAAACATCCATTTTATTTTCAAATTTAATGTCTAAACCTGCATGTTCTTTTGTTAGTGGAACTCCATCAAGAAATATTTCTAATTGCGCATTATTTTCTGTAACGATGTTTACTTCTTTTGCATCAAATAACACTTTGATTGATCCATTTGCTTCTGTTAATTCCATACTGTCTTCATTATTTTTCCAATTTCCAATTGGATAAAATTTATTCAATTCAATATTATTTGGTTCACTATATTGTACAATTCTTCCTGGTTGAAATCCTTCATCATTTCCTAGTTGATTTCTATTTTGTGCAAATTTATAGCCAAAATATAATTCTGGGGTTCTAAATAATGTATGTTCAAATTCTTCTATTGAAACTAATTTGTTTTCAGATATGTTGTCCAAATCTAATGCTATTGATCTTTCATCAAGTAGTTGTTGAATGATTCTTTCTGTTTCTTGATATGATCCTTCGCCAATGTGATCATATCTTAAATTACCTTCATGATCTGCAATGTATTTTCTTGGCCAATAATTGTTCTCAAATGCTTTCCACGTTTTCATATCGTTATCCATAACTACTGGATAAGTAATTCCGTATTTTGCAATTGCAATTTCAACATTTTGTGGATCTTTTTCAAATTCAAATTCTGGTGAATGTATTCCTACAATTAACAATCCTTGTTCAGAATATTTTTCATCCCATGATGTAATGAAGGGTAATGTCCTAATACAATTAATGCAACTGTATGTCCAAATGTCGTATAATACTACTTTATTCTCCATTCTTTTGACTAATTCTTCAGGTGATGTATTGAGATAATGTGCAATTCCCACCAAATTTGGTGCTTTTTTAGTACCTAACTCTTGATTTGTTATTGTTAGTTCATCTAATCCTGTGAATAATATCATCAAAAACACTATTCCAGTTATGATAATCCCTCCAAAAATTATACCCGTTTTTATTTCCACATTCATCCTAACATCACAATCTCATTTAGAAGTGGAAAATTTGCAATATATGCAAGTTGGTTTGTAAATATTAAAATTCCTAATAAGATAATGAATCCACCTAATACGATATTGTAATATTTCAAATGTTTTGTCATTGAGGAAATAATTTTTGTAGATTTAGAAAAAAATATTCCTATCAAAATAAATGGAATTCCTAAACCTATCGAATATGCTAATAGTAAAGTAAATGATATTGATGGTGTTGTTGCAGCTAAAGTAAGTATTGTTCCTAATATTGGTCCCACACATGGTGTCCATGCAATTGCAAATGCTAAACCAAATACAAATGACATTGGATAACTTGATTTAAAATTTTTAATTTGAAATTTTTTCTCTTTGTTTAATGAATTAATTTTTGTAGATGCAATTAGAAATATTCCAAAGGTAATAATAATAATTCCCGCAATGCCGTTTAGGCTGTTTGATATTTGATTGATATTTTCCGATAATATACTATTGATTAAAACTCCTAAAGTTGAAAAAATAACAGAAAATCCTAAAACAAAAAATATCGTATTTGCTATTATGTTGATTTTATTAATTTTAAAATTTGTTTTTTGATCATTATTAATTTCTGTCAATGTTGTTCCTGAAATATATGCTAAAAAAGCTGGAATCATGGGTAAAATACATGGTGCGATAAATGATGCTAACCCTGCTGAAAATGCTATCAGTATTGTAGGATCTTCCATATGGTGAATTCATTATTTTTATTTTAAAGCCTTCTTACGACTTTTGACTAATTCTAATACAATCCGTTTTTATCTAGGCTTTTGATACTTTAGATATGAATACACGATTTGTAATTGTAGGCGTTACTCTTGCAATTGTTATTACTATTGCAGTAATTATTGGTTCACCGGCAAATCCATTAAATTTGGACTTTGGCGGCATGGATGCTCAACGATAATTAAAAGAATTTCTTATAACCTAATTCAAATATTTTTAAGGATTTTTCAATATCTGAATTTTTTAGCCATGCTGTAACTGATATTCTTAATCTAGCTTGATTCTTTGGTACGGTTGGATATCTAATTGGTTGCGCAAATACCCCATTTTTAAATAAAAATTTACCAAATTCCATTGCTTTCTTTTCATCCCCCACAATTATTGGTATGATTTGAGTTTTTGAGTTAATTTCATAACCAATTGCTTTTAAGCCATTTGATAATTTTTCTATGTTATTTTCTAATTTCTTTTTTTGAATTTCTCTATTTGATTGGATTCTCATAATTGAGTGTTCTACTAGAAATGATGGTAATGCCGATGTGTAAATAAAAGATTTTGATTTATTTATGCATAAATCAATTATGTTATTTTGTGCTGCAACATATCCTCCAAAGGATCCTAATCCTTTACTTAAACTACTGATGTACAAATCAATTTTTTTTCCAACGTTAAAATAATTTGGGGTTCCTTTACCATCTTTACCTAAGACAAAATCTCCATGTGCATCATCCACAACAGTTATTGCATTAGTTTTTTGTGAAATTTCTGTAATTTCTTTTAGTGATGATAAATCCCCATCCATACTAAATACTCCTTCAGTAATAATGAATTTATTTTTCCCTTGTTTTTTTATTTTTTGATTTAAATCATTCATATCATTATGTTTGTAAATAGAAATTTTTGCACCTGATAATTTACATGATTCAATAATACTGGCATGGTTTAATTCATCACTAAGTATAAGATCTCCTTTTTTGGCTATTGCCGATATGGCTCCTAAATTTGCCATATATCCTGTTGGATAAATGAGACTATTTTGTTGTGATTTATGTTTGGCAAGCATTTTTTCTATTTTTTCATATGATTCATCATTCCCAGATACTAGTCTGGAACTTGATTGAAGTTGATTGGTCTGAATTTTTGTAATTGGAATGCCCAGATAATCATTTGAGCATAAGTTGATTAGTTTCTTATTTTTAATTTTAATGTGTGCTCCTTGAGCTTTTCCATATCGTAATTTTCTATGCAAATTATTTTTTTTAATTTCTACTAATTCTGAATCAATAAAATTGAGTTTATGCTTCAAGACCAATTTTTTCAATCATTTTACGGTCTTTTTGGGCATCATTTCCATCCATTGTTAGGTACCCTTGAGTGATAATTCCATTTGCTCCACTTTGAAGTAATTCTTCTCCTGAATCATCCAAATTCGTTTCTCTACCACCAGAAATTTTGATCACTGATTCAGGTAATAGAAATCGTATTACTGAGAATATTCTGGTAATTTCTGAATTAGGTAAATCAACTTGTAGTTCTAATGGTGTTCCTGGTACTGGAACTAGTATGTTTATTGTTACTTCTTCAGGATATATTCTTGCTAATTCTAATGTCATTTCTATTCTTTGTTCTCTAGTTTCTCCTAACCCAATAATTCCTCCAGTACATAATTCCAATCCTGCTTCTCTTGCAATTTCAAGTGTATCGAGTCTATCTTGATATGTGTGAGTTGTGCATATTTCTGAAAATTTTGATTCTGCTGTTTCTAAATTATGATTATATCTTTTTACTTTGAGTTCTTTTAGTTTTGTAGCTTGTTCTTTTGTAAGAAAACCCAAACTACACTCTACACTTATTCCTACTTTTTCATTTATTTCTGTGATGATTTTACAGACATTAGTAAAATCTTTTGATGATGGCTCTCTCCAAGCAGCAACCAGACAATACGATTCTGCTCCCTCTTCTTTTGCTTTTTTAGCTTTAGTTACAACTTCTTCTGGTGTAGGTAATTGATATGTCTCTATACCTGTATCAAAAAATGCTGATTGTCCACAAAATGTACAATCCTCACTACATGCATTTTTTTTAATATTGTTTAATTGTTCGACATCTACTTTGTTTCCATTATAATCTCTAGTAATTTCATTAGCACATTTAGCTAATTCTTTAAGATTTTCATCAGGTATGTTGAATAGCTTTTTTGCATCTTCTGCAGTAATTCTTTCTCCAGAAAATACCTTTTCTTGACATTCTTTTATGAATTCCAAGTTATTCATGATGGAACATTTTTCATTCCATTTATAAAAATATGGGAATTGTTAACCTAGATAATTTTAGGGGTTAACAGTCAAAAAGTCTTTGATTTTGCCACCTGGATGGTCTTAATGGTTTTCTTTAGGAGTAATTCCAGTTCATTTTCTTGTATTGATAGTGGTGGAACCAACATTACGATGTTGCCTAATGTACGAAGGTATATGCCCTGTTTTCTCCCTTCTTCAAAAAATACCTTATTGATTGATTTTTTTGTACGTATTGGAGTTTTCCTATTTTTATTTGACACTAATTCTATCCCCATTAGCATTCCCTTATGTCTAACATCTCCAACAATATCTATATCTAAAATTTCTTGATAATATTTTTCAAATATTTTGGATGTTTTTTGTACTTTCTTAATTAAATTATGTTTTTCATACATCTGAAGATTTTCATTTGCTACTGCTGCTGCTATTGGATTTCCAGTATATGTATGTCCATGGAAAAGATGTTTCCAGTCATTAAAATCTCCTGAAAATGAATCATAGATTTTTTTATTTGCAAGTGTAGCTGCCATTGTTAGATATCCACCAGTTAGCATTTTTCCATAGGCTACTATGTCTGGTATGCTTTTCTGATCTTGATATTGTACCATTGATCCTAATCGTCCAAAACCTGTAGCAATTTCATCTAACACAAATAGTATGTTGTATTTTTTACATAATTCACTAATTTTCTTTTGAAAATCTTTGGGATAAATTATCACTCCTCCGGCCATTTGTGCACCACTTTCCATTATGAAAGCTGCAATGTCATTATTTTTAGAAAATCTTTTTTCGATTTTTTCCAAACAATGATTTTGATAATCAGATGAAGTAAATCCTTTAGGCAATCGATACTCATTAGGAACTGGAAATTGAATAGTTGAAAATAATTGTTTTTTAAATTTTCCAAAAAATTCTGGAACATACCCTACAGACATTGCACCAAATGTATCTCCGTGATATCCGTTTTCTATTGTTGCAATCTGTGTCTTTTTTGTCTCTCCAATATTCTTCCAATACTGTAATGCCATTTTTATGGCAATTTCCATGGCTGAGGATCCATTATCTGAATAAAACACTTTATTCATCCCTGGAGATATTTTTATCAAATTTTTTGCTAACTTTTCCACTGGTTCATTTGTTAGGTTAAACAGCGATGAATGTTGTATTTGCTTACTTTGTTTTGTAATTGCTTTAATTAATTGGGGATTAGAATGACCCCAAACATTACACCACATAGATCCGACTGCATCAATTATTTTGTTACCTTTTTCATCTATTAGCCAAATTCCTTTACCTTTTGTTATTGTATCAAATGAGGACCATTCTCTCATCTGTGTATTTGGATGCCATACTGAACTTTTCAATTATTACTATTTATTTTCAGAACTTAATAATTCGTTGTTCTCTTACTATAATGTGCTAAAATGTTAGTTATTCAATTGCTTTTTCTCTAAATTGTCTTGATGATATGCCCGTTGTTTTTTTAAATTTAGTATTTCTTTGTATTTTTGCCTATACCGTTTGTTTTGGGCACGTCTTCTGTCTTTATCTTCTTTCTTCAAATCATTCAAAAATTCCAAATCCATGTAAACGATTTTAATATTTTAATATTAAAATAATAATTTTTTTTCATAGTAATTAGAAATTTTTATTCTACAGTTTTTGAATATTTTGGATTGTTTTTCAATTTCATATTTCTATTGAAACATGTATTTTTTCACAAAATTGTGGTATTCTACAAATGTAGAATGACAATATCTATAACCCCTTCTACACATGTACCATGAAGTATCTATAGCAATAATGTATTCCAATGTAATATGATCACGGATCTAGATATTGCTAGCAATTCGTGTAAAGACAAGATTTTGAGTAATATTTTATTCAAACCTATCACCTTTATGAAATTGGTTTCAGAATCAAATTGTGCTACAGAAACTGTTGAAAAATATCTATCTATTCATCTAACTAATGAAAATATTTGTCAAAAAAAGGGTAAATTTAGAATATTATATTCTCCAGAATTAAGCAAATTAGATCTTGACTTTTTTGAATTAATGTTAAACCCTACAGTTAAAGCAGTTACCTTGGTATTGTTGAAATCTGACGCATTATCTCAAATTGAATTAGTTTCAATTATTGATAAATCCAACCCTTCTGTTTCTCGTTCTCTTAAATTGTTAATGGACAAAAAATTAATCCGACGAAATTATCATGCTCCTTATAGTACATATGAATTGATTAACAAATCTAAAATATTTGGATACTTGGAAAAAACTAGTCCAAATATTGCAGAAAATTTTGATCAATTTGACTTATGTTATCCTAAAGCATCTATTTTTCTAACTGTTCATAAATAGTTGTTCTAAACCGATTAGTTAATCAATGAATTATTATTTTAGATAAATATTGAAATCTCTATTCATTACTGGTACTGACACTGATGTTGGTAAAACCTACATCACTGCAGGATTGGCAATTACATTAAGAAAAATGAGTATAGATGTAGGTGTAATGAAACCATTTGCAGCAGGTGTTGCCCAAAAAAAAGGATTCAAATCTGAAGATGTTGAAATTTTATCTAATGCTGCACAGATTAATGATTCTGAAACTTTAGTTAATCCTCAGTTTTTTCCAATATCTGCATCGCCATATACTGCATGGAAAAAACTAAAAATCAAACCTAAAATCCCTTTAATCCTTTCTAGTTTTAAAAAATTATCCAAAAAACATGACATGATGCTTGTTGAAGGTATGGGTGGTACTCTGACTCCTATTCTGAAAAATTACTACATTACAAATTTGATAAAAGATATGAAAATTCCCACAGTAATTGTAACTAGAAGTAAGGTTGGAACTGTTAATCATACTTTGATGACTGTGATGATGTGCCAAAAATATAAAATTCCAATTAAAGGAATAATCATTAATAATTTTGATAAAGGTTATCCAATTAATCAATTAAAAAAAGATTTAGAAAATTTAACTGGAATTAAAGTTTTAGGTTCAATTCCATTCATTAAGGATATGAGTGATCAATCATTGTACAGGATTTTTAAAAAAAATATTGATATGAAATCTCTTTTACAATAATTTTTTAATTAAATTCTTAAAATTTTAAATTTGTTTGATGTCCCAACATTTGAAAATTGTGCAATCTCAAAAATTATCTTTGAAAATGTGTTATTTTCTTTAGATAATGTAAATGATTTACAATCTAATTGTAATTGTTCTGATAACACAATCCATATGTTTTCTTTTACGGGTTGTATTTTTTTTAATTGAGAAATTTTTTTATGTATTATTTTTTTATCTGATGATTTTGGTATTATGATTAAAAGCGTCATCTTGGAATCTTTTTCTAAAGTTCTTGTATCTGGAATTACAATATCTAGTTCAATTCCTTGATATTCTACTTTTCTTTGACTGTTAAGAAGAGCATTGGTAAGTAGATAATGCAATATTCCTGTGGCTAAAATCCCTATGGCCTCTTCTTTTTCACCCATTGAAATGACTTTGTCATAACAATTTTCAACTATTTCATTGATAATGACATCAAATTTTTTTTCAGAAATTAATTTTGGAATTGTATCTGATTTTTTAATATATTCAAACAGGTGATCCTTGATTGGATTTGATTCCTCAGCCATATTTTTTTATCTTAATTCTCTTCATTATAATCTAATTATTTTTATGTGATCTGATTATACTGAAATGGTTATGGATTTTTTTAAGAATAAAGTTAAAAAATATCAGGAACAAAAACTTGATGAAATTTTATTTAAAATCCAATTTCATCAATCTACAAAAAATGAATTAGAAGAACAACTGAATAACCTTAAATCATCTAATGAGAAATTAATTAAAGATATCTCATATCATGGTAAAATGGTAGATATTTGGATTGCAAATGAAAAAAAACTTCGAAAACAAATGAATGATTCCTAATAGAGTAGTTTTTAATTATTTAATTTTAAAATTATTCTGTAAAGACATATCGTCTTTCTCCTCTTGATTCTACTTCTGTTTTTACATCAACTAAAACAAATTCTTTTTTGGTATGCATTTTAGATTCTTCTGGAGTCAATTTATTTTCATGTAGTTCTTCATACTCGTTCCAGGTTAACCTTCTTCTTGGTCCAATTTCTGCTTCTAGATTCATACTTTTCACAATCTCTTTGTATTCTGGTTGTACTACTCCACTGAAAACCATTGCACTACTTCCACTACCGTATGAACCAAATCCTATTCTTTTACCTTCTAAATCAACTCCTTTTTGATATTCAAATTCTAAACTACTTCTAAATCCAAGATATAGTGATGCTGTATACAAATTACCAATCATTGTGGATGCAATAAGTGAACTTGAAAGTTTTGATTCATACACGTCTTGATAATCTTGTGTTTTTGTAAACATTTTTGTAAATTCATGATCTTTTGCCATAAATTCCTCATCACCTAAAACGGATTCAATTGTACCTCGAGGATCTTTTGGAATAGGTTCTTCCATTCCAATTTGTTCTAAGATTTGTTTCCATCTTGGAAGTTGACGCCATTCATGTCTTACTAAATACGCTAATGCTTTCTTTCCCATGTTACTGTACGGTAAGTGCATGTTGATGTAATCCATATGATCTAAAATTGTCTCGCCTTCTTTCATTTGAATTAAGTTTGATGAAATTACTTTCTTCTTGTATGATTCTAATGCTTTTCTAACTTGAATCATGTATAGTAAATTAGAATATTGTCCATGTACAATTGGTGTTTCTTTTCCAAATGGTCTGTAAAAATCATATTCATCTTTAATTGATGTAGATGTAACTTTTGGATCAAATTCTAATAATCTTGGTTCATCATTAAGTAACATCACTACCGAACCTGCACCTTGAGTCATTTCTCCACTTGATCCCATGTCATATTTTGCAATATCTGATACTACAACTAGTGCACTTTTTCCTTCTGCTTCTCCTGCTCTAATCCAATTTGTATTATCATATAGTGCATACGAGCCACTTACACATGCAAATTTTGTTTCTACTCCCCCACAGTGCTCAAATGAACCTTGGCCGTAAACTTGCTCTAGCATTCCAATAACATACGAATTCATAGCTTTTGATTCATCAAATGCTGATTCTGTTGAAATGTATAATCTACCTATGTCATCTGGTGCCAAATTATTTTTTTCCATAATTCGTAAACATGCATTTGCTGCTAAACATGCTGGATCTTGATTGGCATCAACTATTGCCATCTGAGAAACACCTAGACCTTTTTGTAATTTTACTGGATCTAATCCTCTTGCATCTGCAAAATCTGCTGCATCAAGATATAATCTTGGAATGTATATTGCAACATCATCGATACCGGCTGTCATAAGCTTCGTTTTCTATGGGAGTAATTAAGCATTTGTTGTAAATTCTAGTTAACTAGGAATGATTTTTTTACTCATTTTATTATAAAATTCTTGATAGATCGCTATTTTTCTAATTCAGCATCAAATATTTTTTGAAATACTTCAAATGGCTGTGCTCCAAATAGTTTTGAAACTCCTCCATTAGAATTAATTACAAAAAATGCCGGTGTTCCTGTTAACTCTAATGATTTGGCATCATTATTACTATCCATGATTATTTTGGAATATTTTTTTACATTCATACATTCCGTCCACTTATCCATATCTGCATCAATACTCTCGGCAAACATTGTTAAATTACTTGGAGATGCCCATCCATTATTTTCTCCTGTCCAGTTTGAATATAGAATATCGTGATATTCCCAGAATAATTCTTGTTCATTTGCACAATGTGCTCCATGTGATGCATTAATTGAATCAGGTCCAATAATGTTATAGTCTTTAAAAATTATCTTGACTTTTCCTGTTTCTACATAATTTTTTATTATCTCTTTTTCAATGGATTGGAAAAAAACATTACAATAATGACATTGATAATCCCCAAATTCTACCAATGTTATGGGTGCACTTGGATCACCCAATATTGGAGATCCATTTAAGACAAATGTATCCATTGTAATTTTTGCAGGTCCCATTTGCTCTACTTTGGGTGCAGATTCAATTAGTAATTCTTGCTCATAAAGTGAACCGTTTATTCCAAAAATTACTACTATGATTGTAATTGATGCGAGTATAGCACCTATCGCAAGTGAAGGAGGATGTAACAATAATTTTAAATTTTTTAAAGTACATTTAGCCTTTTGTTCAATTAGTAAATAAGTAAGATAATCTGAGGTAATGTATGAAGAAGGTATTCATTAATGGTTATGGCTCAATTGGCAGTAGAATTACTTCTTTTCTAAAAGATGATCCTGAAATCACTGTAATTGGTATTGGTAAATATTCTCCTGATGAAAAAGTGAATGTTGCAATCTCTCGTGGTCTTAATGTTTATGTTCCTGAAAGAAAATTAAATGATTTTTCAGATTATAATGTCTCTGGAAGTATTGAATCTGCATTAGATGAATGTGATCTTGTAATTGACGCTGCACCTGGTGGACATGGATATAAAAATAAAAAAAAATTATATGAACCAAAGAATATTCCTGCCATCTACCAAGGTGGAGAATCTACTGTTGGCAATGAATCTGTTTCTGATTTACTGTTTAATTCTCGTGCAAATTATGATCATGCATTGGGTAAAAAACACGTAATGCAAGGAAGTTGTAATGTAACTGGCATGGGTAGAATTTTAGAACCATTAAGAGAGAAATTTGGAGATAAATTAATTCGATTTGATGTTACATTAGTAAGAAGATGGGCAGATATTGAACAAACTGAAAAAAATGTTTCAGATACAATTGAGATGACTGAAACACCACATCATGGTGATGATGTTAAACTGTATTTTGGAAAGGATGCACCTCTCTACGTTCGTGCAATTAAAGTCCCTACTCGACAAATGCATTTGCATATTATGGATATTAGATTTAAAAATACTGCACCAAAACCATCTGAAATTCATGATTTGTTTACTGATGAATTTGGTGTTGCAACCTTGTGGACTGCAAAAGGTACCAAAGAGGTTCGTGATTATGCCCAAAATATGGGATTTAATTTTACTGATACAAATATGATTCACATTCATGCAAATATGACTACATCAATTGGTGATACTGCTCAAATAATGTATTCTGATGATCAAACAGGAATTGTAATTCCTGAAAACCATATGTTAATGCAAGCAATGTTGTTTGATAAATCCTATAAAGAAGCATTTTCTCACACTGAATCTATCTTCAATATGAGTGAGAAAAAACAAAAATTGCAAAAACATTTTGCTAAAAAAGATTAATTTTTAATTTTTTCAATTCTGATTTTTTTTGGAATATTTTTTGAAACTTTATCTACCACTATTCTTAATTCTTCAATTTCAATTTTATCTCCTTCTTGAGGAATATCTTGTAGTCTTTCATGAAGTAATCCATTAAGTGATGCATAATCATCTCCATCTGGAATTTTTGTTTTAAAGATATCATTGATAATATCAATCTCAATATCTCCATTTGTAATTATTGTATCTTGATCAATTCTTTCATACCCTTTTTCTCTTATAATGTCTGTTTCATCTTCTATTTCACCTACAATTTCTTCTAGCAAATCTTCTAGTGTGACTAGTCCTTCAACACCTCCATGTTCATCTACTACAATTGCTATGTGTGTTTTTCTACCTTTCATTTCTTTTAACAATGAACTGACCATTTTTTCTTGTGATGCAAAAACTGGTTTTCTTGCTATTTGTTCTAAACTTACTACTTCGTCATTATTTTTTTCTAATTTTTTTAAAACATCTCTTACATGAATGAATCCTACAATATCATCACTGGTATCTCCAAAAATTGGAATTCTTGAATGTGCGCTTTGATTAATTAATGGTAACGCCTCAAATAGTAGCATTTTTGAATTTAGTGTAAACATTTTTGTTCTTGGTGTCATGACAGAACGAATTACTGTATCATCAAAATTTAATGCACCATGCACTAACTCCATTTCTTCTTTTTCTAATGCCTTTTCTGCTAATCCTTGATCAATTACTCCCTTAATTTCTTCTTCCGTAATTGGTGGTGGTGTGTAACTACTACCAGTTATTTTAACAACTCCTCGAGTAATAATTTCAAAGAATTTTACTACTGGATAAAATACATAGCTAAAAGCAAGTAATACTGGTGCATATCTTAATGCAACTTTTGTTGAATTTGCGTTACAATATGTTTTTGGAGTTATTTCTCCAAACACTAAAATTAAAAATGTCATAATTCCCACAGCAATTCCTAGTCCATCATTACCAAACATTCTGATTGCTACACTAGTTGCAAGTGCAGATGCTCCGACATTCACTAAGTTATTTCCAAGATTTACACTTGACATCATCCAACTTGGATTCATTTTTAATTTGTGTAATGCTTTAGCACCTTTTTTTCCTTCATTAAATAATTGAACTACTTTTGATTTTCTTACTCCTACTAGTGCAACTTCTAATCCGCTGAAAAATCCTGATAATCCTATTAAAACAGCTAAAGCTGAAATTTCAATCCATAAATCTACCATGATATTCTCCTTGAAAGTTTATTGTAACGGGTATAACTCATTTAGTTTTTTTGCACCATCTTTTGGTATCATAATTTAACAACCCATGGATTTAAACTCTTCATATATTTGATTTTTTTAGAACTACTTGAGCCTAAAATTAAGGCTAATTTTTTGGAGGGTTTGCAAATGTGTTGTTTGAATCACCGTGGTAATCAACTGGAATCATTGCATCCTTTTGTCTACCTGTAAGGATGCCAACAACTGTATCATCTTTTTTAATTATTTCTTCATTCATTAATTTTTTAATTCCTGCAACAGATGCACCAGAAGCCATTTCACAATCAAATCCATTGAGTCCGACAACTGACATACCATCTAACATTTCTGAATCACTAACAGTTGTGACTACTCCATTAGAGAATTCTAATGCTCGTAAACCTTTCAAAATATTTGCAGGTCTTCCAATTTGAATTGCAGTTGCTTTAGTTTTAGGTCTAATTTTTTCTTTATCTAAATGCTCATAATACCTTTCAATCAACTCTGTATTCGGATCACCTTTATTCCAACGTAATTCTTCATTTTCAAATTTACCATTATACAAATCAGATAATGTGCTTGCACCTTCTGAATTAATCACTGCTATTCTTGGAATTTTTTTAATCCATCCCCATTCGTATAATTCCATCAATGCTTTTCCACAACTTGATGTATTTCCTAATGCTCCCCCTGGATAGACAATCCAATCCGGCACATCCCAATTCAAATATTCTAATGCTCTAAATGGAATTGTTTTTTGTCCTTCAATTCTAAATGGATTGACTGAATTAACTGTATACCCACCATGATTCTGCGCATCATCCAAAGATTGTTTTAATGCATCATCAAAATTTCCTTCAACTTGAACAATTTGTGCTCCAAATTGATATGCTTGACTTAGCTTTCCTGGTGCGATTTGACCTGCGGGAATATACACATCACAATCAATCCCTTCATTAGCTGCAAACATGCCAGCAGAAGCTGAGGTGTTTCCAGTAGATGCACAAACTATTTTTTTTGCACCTACTAATTTTGCATGAGTTACAGCTGTTACCATTCCGTTATCTTTGAATGACCCACTTGGATTGTATCCTTCTGGCTGTAACCACAAACCATCTTTTTCAATTCCTAAAAATTCTGCAGCTTTAGACATATGATATGGCTTGGATTGTCTTCCTTCTGCACCGTCTAATGAAACCAAGAATTTTGAACATTCTTCTAAACTTTCAGTATCTATTTGACAAAAATTTAATAATTCACGAAATCGCCAAATACCACTTTCGTTAAATATACTGCCTTTTGAATTCCTTCTTTCATAAAATGTATCTTTTAATTTTGTTGATGGTATGTTCTTATATTTTACATCTAGGACATGTCCATTTTCACATTGTACGTTGGTACTGTAAATTGGGTATACTAAACCACAATTTGGATCTACACATTTTAGAAAAGCATCTTCTTGCATGTGTAATTGTTGAAAATTGCTAATAATTTAAAGCAAACGTGAAATTTTTACACGAGTCAAGCTAATTTCCTAAACTTTAGATGGATGTTGTTTTTTGATATAATTGTGGTTACCTACGTTCAATATCTCAAAAATATTTTAACTCATATTGTTGATTCATATCATATTCTTGAGACTATTGAAGATAAGCCAGGAGATCTTGCTAAAACTGAAAAACAAATGTTGAAAATTAATGGATTTATCAAAGTTGTATCTAACAAGATTGATCCTGATAAAATCCCTTCATCTGATTTCAAGATAATCAAATTAAAATTTTCTGAATATTTGACAGACTATTCTTTTGAAAAAGAAATTGAAACTATGGCTCCATTGTATTCTAATGATGTATCTCGAATTAAAAATATGAGAATTAAGATCTTGGAAGCATTAAAAAATAAACACATGATGGATGATGTAAAGGAATTATTGAATAATTTATGACTGAACAAAAAAAATGTATTTTGTGTGGCTGTAAGGATCACAGATTAATTGGATGCACAAAACATATTTCCAAAAAATGTAATTGTTATAAGAAATAACTATTTTCTTTTTGGTCCTGATCTTTCATGGAAATTTAAACAACATTTGCATTCTTTTTCAATACATTCAGTTTCATAATGATGATCACATATACCACATTCGCAACTTTTTGACATATCCTTAGTAGTATAATTTTGATTAGAATTTATCCCTTACCCTAATTTTATGTGAGTTTAAGGTCAATTTGGAATTATTTTTTTGATTTTGATTTTGATTTTTTAACTGGTTTGTCTTTTGCTGCTAATTCTTTCTCTATCTCTGCAGCCTTATTATCTACTGCTTTGATAATTTCTTGAATTAATCCGTCAAGATCACTATCTTCCACTTCGGGTTCAACTGTACTTGCAATATCTGTAATTGTACTGGATATTTCTGAACTGACGTCTTCAAAACTTTCAGGATCTTCATATGCTGCATTGTATAAGTTTTTTAAATTATTGACATGTCCAATAACCTGTTCGGTAATCACAACTGTGTAATCTGTTCCGTTTACATCAAATTCCTTTGAACTCATAATGATTTTCAAATTGTGATGTTTATAATGTTTTTCAGAGAATAGTTAGTAAGGAGTTAGTTTTTTCTCAAAATACGATGTAATCTAATGCGGCTGCATCACTAATCAATCTTGTATGTTTGTCTCCAATAACATAACCATTCTTGATATCTCCTGTTGGGATCCATCTATTGGTAGATGTGTAATGTCTTTTTTCAGATAATTCACGTTCAATTTCTTCTATGTTAAATTCTGCTTCTTCAACTTCTTGTGTTGTGAGATGTTTTACAGTAACTAGTATTTTTGTAACTTTAACCCGATCTCCAAATTTCCATTTTAATACTGGATTCTCATCTGATACCTCCAAAACCTTAATTTTCATTTGTTTTTTCCCGAATGCATCATGGCTAATCAATGCACGTTCATCTGTAAATTCTTCAAAACTTATTCTTGAATTAACTTCTGCATCTGATACTGTTTCTAACAATGACTCTGTGGTGGATTCTATTGATTCATCTTTAGAGTTCTCTTCAGACATACTACAACTAATTCTTCTATCCTTAATAATGATTTGAAAATATATTTTAGTTAGGCACTAGTCTCTGTTTTGTTTTAAATGGCATTTTACATTCTTTTAACATTAATTCTTTTTTTACTCCATTAATTTTAGAATATATTTTTCCATTATATGTGCAAACACAGTCACTAATCTCTAGTTTTTCATCCCAAATTTTAAAAAATTCTCTTAATTCCCTATTTTCATAAACTCCTACATCGATTCGTTTTTTTGATAAAAATTTGAATGCTAACAAAACTTGCTTATTTTTGTAAATATCAAATGTTTTAATCCATTCTAAACATCGCTCAATTTGATCTGCCGGTACAGGTAATGATGTACTTGTTCCCGATTTTGCTTCAATTGTAAATATGGTACTTTTTTCTGTGTTTACTGCTAGTACATCAGGTAATGCAATACTTGGGGAACCTAATCTGAATGCTTTCCAATTTTCTGTTTTTTTGAATCTTTTTACAATTGTATCTTCCCATTGGTACCCGCGCTGTCTCCTTGTTTTAGCTGCTTTTTGATGATTGGTAATTTTTTCTTTTGGAACTTTTTGTTTCATAATTGTTATTGTTGATAATTTTCTTTTCAATGGTATTTTTAGTTGAAATTAGATATAGTAAAGTGGGTAATTACAGTATAACTCAATATTTTGGTAATTTAATTTGACTCAATTTCTATATACTTGATTTATTGATAGTTTTTCATGTCACAATTTGATCTAGAAAAATTATTTGAAAAACGTGACTCGTATCTCAATATTTTAAAGCACATCAGTTTTGAATTAATGATGGAGCCTACAGATGAAGAAATTAAACAAATTAAAGAATTGGAAAAAAATACAATAAACGAATTAGATAAAATCCAACAAGAAATATCCCAAATTATATCTAAAAATCCATCTTAACTTCAATGAGTTTATCATACCCAATTATTTTAGAAATTTAATGTTTGATGAATTGGTTACTAATTTAGTTAAAATTAAACAAAAATTTGCAAAAACATACTCTGGAAATGCACACATCCAAGAAATCATCCCATCTCAGGCATCAAAAGAATTCCCTATCGATGAAAATCATCTAAAACAACTCCATATTTTTGCAGAAAAAAATCCAATTTATTTTAATTCATTTGAAGAAAATGTTTCTGGAGTATCTTGCATGGTGTATGAGGGTGACATTAACGAATATTGGTTAAACAGCATCAAACATGGTTCTAGCTGTCAGCCCTTTTATCCTACATGGATAATGTCTGCATATGTTATGGTATCTATATCTAAAAAATTAGGATATTCACAACTTGTGGATATTGGTTCTGGAGATGGACGCATTGCATTTTGTGGAAATATTTTAGAATTAAATTCACATAGTATAGAAATTGATGATGTTCTAGTTGACTTGCAAAAGACAATTTGTTTAGAAACAAAACAAAATTTTAATCCACAATGTAGTGACGCACTTGAATTTGATTACTCTAAATTAAATTTAATAAATCCTGCATTTTTTATTGGAGGATTGCCTCAAATGGGAGGAGATATTTTAGCTGCAAGTATTATAGAAAAAATTAATTCTATCAAAAATTTGAAAATCAAAACAGGATTAGTTTTTGCAGGAACTAACACAAAAAGACAATTGTCTGGCAATCTGTCTGATGGTGGTTGGAGTAATTTAATTGATGAACATAGTTTGAAAGTACTTGATACTGTCTCATTGCCTACGGTTTGGACTTTTGATCAAACAGTTGAAACTCCGTACATTTTTACTAAATTCAAATAATGTGAAAATAATAACTTCCTTCGCTTATTCCACAATTTGAAATTTTTACAATTTGGTCCTTTTTTGGCTTTGTCATCATCTTAGCCATTATTCTAATTGAATCACAAAACTCTACCACACAAAAATACTCCTCATTTTGTCTTGAAAATTCGATAATTTTACCCTCAAAATCCTCTTTTTTTAATGATGTTTCCTCATTACAGATATCACAAAATTCTGATGGTGGCCATACTAATTTTTTACATGCCGAGCATTCAGGAATATAAAATCGTCCTTGTTCTAATTCTTTTTCAAAATTCATTTCTCTAAAACCAAAACTGTGGATGATGTAGCAGCTGCAGACATGTTGTGAATTAAACCTGTTTTTGGATTATCTGTCTGACGACTTTTTGCATTATTTTGTAATTGCTCAATAATTTCTATAGTTTGTGAAATTCCTGTTGCACCCAATGGATGTCCACATCCGATTAAACCTCCACGTGGATTAATTTTAAAATTATTTGTTTGATGCAAATTTTTTATCATATCCATTCCATTTCCAGGATCAGTAAATCCCAGGGATTCTAATATCATTGGTTCACAAACAGAAAATGCATCATGAACTTCTGCAACATCTATTTTTGAAATATTATGATTTGCCATGTTTAATGCTGTTTGCCCTGCAATTTTAGTAGATTCCATAGATGATAGCGAAGTGTTTTTTGTAAATCCTGCAGAAGTTGTTTTTTGTCCTATGCCTGTAATCCATATTGGTGAGTCTGTATATTTTTTCATAACTTCTTCAGATGCCAGTAAAATTGATGCACTTCCAGTACATGGTCTTGAACAATCTAATAGTTTTAGATCATCTGTCAGTTTTTTAGAATTCATAACATCCTCCACTGTGTATGTTTTTTTTGATAATGCATTTGGATTTTTGCTTGCTTGCTTATGATTTTTTACAGAAACTACTGCCAATTCTTCATCTGAAATATCGTATTTTTGTTTGTATGATTTTGAAAAAATTGATGCCCAAAATATTGGATGCTTAAATTCTCCTCGGGAATTATCCCACTCTAATATTTGACCTGGACTGTCATATCTCTCAGCCCCTGAAACTAAAACCATGTCTGCTAGACCTGATGCTATGTATGAAAATGCTGAAACAATAGAATTTGTGCCTGAATTACATAGACTTTCAATAGAATGTGCTATTTTTGGTTGAATTCCTGACATTTCTGATAAAATTGGAGATAGATATTTTGAATTATTATTTGTAGAAATTAAGACTGCATCAATTTCTTTTTTATCTATTTTGGGGTTTTTTTGAAACAAATCATTTGTAGATTTGTGTAATATTGTTTCAATTTTATCATCATCTTTTGTAAATGGCGTCATTCCATATGCTGCAATTCCTACTTTTACCATTATTGTTCATCCAAAAGTGTTTTTTTCAATAATGAAAATGATTCTATTGTGTTTCCAATTGGATTGAATTGAATTATTGGTAAATCAATTCCAGCATTTCTAAATTTTTCTAATTGTATTTTTGCTTCTTCTGGAGATCCTGATATACAAAGTGAATTTAACATAGAATCTGTTACAAGTTCATGATTAGATTTAAATCCTGATTTTTTAAATTCCTCAAAAATATTACTGGCCTCATTTTTAAATCCATTATTAGATAAAAAGTCTCGATATATTTTACCTACAGATATGTAAAACGCCACTGTCTTTTTAGCACGTTGAATTGCTTCTTCAGAATCATTTGAAATACATGTAATAATTTGACAGGCAACATCAATATTTTTTTGTGATTGCATTTTGGAAATTGTTTCTTTCATTTCATCTATCGGACGTAAATAAAAAATTACTCCATCCCCAATTTCCCAACATAGATTGACCATTTTTTCATTAATAGCTGCTAAGTAAATTGGAATTGATTTTCTTTTTGGTTCTATTAATAATGTAAAATTTTTTAAATCAAATATTTTTCCAGAATAATTGATTTGTTTTTTCATTAAAGATAATCTAATAATTTCTACATATTCCCTCATTCTTTGAACTGGATTTTCAAATTTCTGCCCATGAAAATCTTCAACTATTGGTACACTGCTTGTACCTAATCCTAGGATTAATCTACCATTAGATAGTGTATCTATGGTTGCAGATCCCATTGCTATTGTGGATGGACTTCTTGAATAGATGTTAATAATGGAAGAGCCTATTTTTTGAGTTTTAGTATTATTTGCAACTGCTCCTAACATTGAAAAATTCTCCATTCCCCATGTTTCAGGAATCCAAATTGAATCAATTCCTGTTTTAGATGCTATTTCTGTACATTGAAGCACCTCTTCTACTGACAATAATGAGCCTAAACTACATGCTATACGCATAGTTGGATTATGAATAATGGATATTCTAGTGTATCTGTTTTAGTAATAGGTTAATTTTGATTGAGGTTATTCATTATCCAATGATTTGATAATGAATAATATTGTCAGAACAGAATATTGTTGAAAAACCTATCAACAACGGAGGATTTTGGAAAAATGCAACAAAATATGCTTCTACTAGTGATGATGAATCTTTTGTAGAAGAAGTGGCATACATGATGGTTACCTTGCACAGAACTGGCGCATAGATTATACTATTTGATTATTTTTTCAACTACTGCTGAACTTTCTTCCATATCTTTGAATGAGTCTATTGAATACCATGGTGTATTTCTAAATTTTATTGTAAACAATTTTTCTTTTTTTGCAAATTTTGGAAATAATGTTTTCTCAATATCTCCCACATTAGGAAGTTCTTTCACAGTATCTTTGTTAAGGTGGTAAATTCCGGCATTCATCCATATGTCTGATATTTCTTTTTTTTCATCAAATTTTATAATTTTATCATTATCTGTTTGTAAAATCCCAAATTTTGTTCTTAATTGAATTGCTGCAATAGAGTTATCTTTTTTGAATAATTTTTTTAAATCAATGTTTGTTATGATGTCTCCATTAATTACTAGAAATGACTTATCATTTATTTTCTTAGCTGCTTTTTTAATTGCACCCCCTGTTCCAAGCGGTTTGTTTTCTATTGAAAATGATATTTTAATTCCTAGTTTTTTATTTTTAAGATAATTTTCAATCATTTCTGTTTTGTATCCTGAACAAATAATTGCTTCTGAAATACCGAATTTTTTTAAATATCTTATTTGCCATTCTATGATTGGAATGTTGTTTATTGGAATTAGTGGTTTTGGAACATAATCTGTGATTGGTCTTAATCTTTTACCCCTTCCTCCTGCTAAAATTATTGCTTTCAATGATAATTCAATATTTATCGTCTATATCAAAATTTTCTCATTTTTTCTTTAATTCATGAGTTTCTTTATCATTAACAACATCTTCCATTTTCTTAGCAAATTCATTATAGATTGCTTCTAGGTCTTCTAACTTCATTTCAATTCCTAATAATTTTAATGTCTTATTCCAGGATTCAATATATTTTTCATCATCCATGCCTTTTCCAAGTGTTTCTGCAAGTGAATTGACTCCTTCAGTTTTACCTAATGCATAGATGGCAATTTCTCTAGCAGTTAACATCTTCGTCTTTATTATTCTCCGTAATGTAATAGTGTAATTCCGTATAACATTCTACACAATAATCTTCAAATTTTGTGTGATCACAATCATACACTTTTTTTACATCATTACTACATTTGACACAAATTGGCATGAATATTATCCTCTTAGGATTTTACTATTTTAATTGCACCCAGTGCAAGTTGAATTATTGCTGGTGCAAATAACATCAAAGGATTTCTTTCTACTCCTTCTGGAGCTGGTGTTCCAATCATGGCTAATCCACCAGCTATAATTAAAATTCCTGAAACTATGATTAAACCTCCTAATGGTTTTGATTTTTCTCTAAGAGCAATGAAGAATGCTATAATTGGTAAAATTATTGCTGGACCGCCTAGTCCCATACCACGTTGCATGTCATCTAGAGGCAAAAATCCTTCTTTGTCTGGACTTCCCATTGAAACTGCAACATCGGCACCATATAGTACCAATAATACGATAGATATTCCAGCCAGTATCATTGCTGCTTTTAGTGCCATACTAGGATTCACTATTTACAACATAAAAACCAATCAGATAGATTTGACTTCTACTAACTCTTTGATTTGAGATAGTTCATCTAATAATTGATCAATTGTTTGATTATCCATTCCAACTATATTCAAATGACCTAATTTTCTTAAAGGTTTAGAAATTTTCTTTTCATACATTTTCAAAAATATGTTGTTTTTTGAAAAATCCAATTTCTGGTATTCTCCTTCAAAATTCAAATTTCCTAAAATATTGTACATTATGGTATTGTGAATTAATTGAGTATTGCCTAAATCTAGTCCCAAAATTGCTCGCAAATGCTGTTCAAATTGAGATGTTTTACTAGATTGTAGTGTATGGTGGCCTGAATTGTGTACTCTGGGAGCAATTTCATTAATTACAATGTCATCATTTTGTGTAACAAACATCTCTATTCCAAAAACTCCTGCACCCTTCAAAACATCCATGGTATCACTAGCAATTTTTGAAGCTTTTTGAGATACTTTGTTATTTGTTCTAGCAGGTGCTATTGTCTGACGTAAAATATTTTTTTCATGAATATTTTCAACTAATGGAAACGTCTTAATTTCACCTTTAGTGTTTCTTGAAGCAATTACTGATACTTCCATTTTGAATGGTACAAATTTTTCTAGCATTAGTTTTTGTCCTTTGAAATAATCATATGCTTTTTCAACTTCGTTTTCTGAATCAATTTTGAAATTACCTTTTCCATCATATGCGTCTCTTCTAGCTTTTAGTAATGCTGGATATCCAAATTTTTTCAAACCTTCTTTAACTTCATCCAGACTCTCTACCTTGATGAATTCTGGAATTGGTATGTTGTTATTTTGTAAAAATGTTTTTTGTAAAAATTTATCTTGAATTATTTTTAGAGTTTCTGGAGATGGATTAATTTCTGCATTATTTTCAACAGATTTTAGAACCTCACTATCTCCTGACTCAATTTCATATGTGATGACATCTGCTTTTTTTGATAATTCCACAATTGCGTCTTTATTTTTAAAATCTGCAGTAATTTGCTCTGCTCCAACTAATGATGCTGAACAATTTTGATTTGGATCTAAAACTATCACTTTGGAAATATGTTCAGGCATTTTTTTAGCTGCTTCAGTTAACATCATTCCTAGTTGACCTCCGCCAATAATTCCTAAAATTTTTCCCATTAGATGAATTCATTAAAATGCACTAAAAATATCTAATGTACTGTGTCTAAAATTCTTAAAATTCTTCTAGGATCTATATTGCTAACAGCGGTATTTTTAGTTCAATTGGTAGTTTTGGGTATTGAAATAAACTTGTAATTTTTGTTAGTATCGAAAAGAATCTTTTGTGCCATCTGTTGGAGGTATTGATTTGACCCATTTTTTATAATCTTCTTGTGAATTTTCACATTCATTTAATTTTGCTTCTCGTACAATGAAATCTTCAGAATTTACGAAATTTCTACATTTTTCACACAACCACAAAGTTTTGTTTTCTGGTATTACTGATTTAGGTAATCTTCTACTTTTACATTGTTTACAGAAAAGTGGCATTAATTTGAATAATTTTCGTATTATTTAGTTAAATCGAAATTGTTAATTATTCTCTATCTTTTTCTATATTATTGACATTTTCAAAAAAGCCCTTAGTTGGCATAATTATGGGATCTAGTTCTGATAGTAGAATAATGAAGGGAGCTGCTGAGATATTTGACGAATTTAAAATTAAACATGAGGATCAAATAATTTCCGCACATAGAACTCCATCTAGATTATCTGAATATGCAGAACATGCAGAAAAAATGGGTTTTAAAATAATTATTGCAGGAGCTGGTGGAGCTGCCCATTTACCTGGAATGATTGCATCTCATACAACAATTCCTGTAATTGGTGTTCCGATACTGGTCTATAATGATAAACATCCGAAAAAAACTGATGCTGCAAAATTTTCTGCTTTTGGAGGATTAGATTCACTACTATCCATTACAGAAATGCCTTCAGGTTCTCCCGTTGTTTCTGTTGGAGTGAATAAAGCAGGAAATGCTGGAATCTATGCAATTAAAATTCTTGCTAATGAGTTTCCCGAATTGAAAAAAGAATTAAAGAAACACAAATCTGATCAACATAATTCTGTATTGAAGGAATCTGAACAATTAAAAAAAGAAGGCCTTACAAAATTCACCAAAAAAAAATTCAAATAATTCTATGTTAGTAATTTGAATTGAACGTTATTTTCTTTTAGTGATTTTATCAATGACTGTGCTTGGTCCTTTCCTTGTGTTTCTAGATTTAGTGTTACTGATGCTGAACCTGCATTTACATCAGAACTCAACCTATCATGTACTACTTCCACGATGTTTGCATTAGCTAATGTGATTATATCCACAATTTCTTTAAATGCACCAGGTCTATCTGGAAGTAAAACTGATAATTTTAGCAACCTGCTCATAGCAGCCAGTCCTTTATCTACAATTTGACCCAAAAGATACATGTCTACATTTCCTCCTGCCAATACTGCTACCACTTTTTTTCCAGGTGATGGTTTCTTTGAAATCAAATATGCTAATCCTACAGCACCTGCAGGTTCAACTACAAATTTCATTCTCTCCATTAGCAGAAACATTGCTTTGGTGATTTCATCATCATCGACTAATACAATTTCATCGATAAGGTTTTTTATTATATCAAATGTAATTTCTCCTGGCATTTTTACAGAAATACCATCAGCAATTGTTCTATCTCCGCCTCCCGTTAATGTTCTGGTGTTTTGTTTAATTGATTCATACATTGATGGAAATGATTTTGATTGAACACCTATTACTTTGATATTTGGATTTTTTTCTTTTATTGCAATTACTGTACCAGCTGCTAAACCTCCACCACCAATTGGCAAATAGATTTCTTCGACATCTGGTAAATCCTCTAATATTTCTAATCCTATTACTCCTTGTGCAGCTATGATTTGAGGGTCGTCAAAAGCTTGCACTATTGTTGCTCCTGTCTGTTTTGCAATTTCTTTTGCTTTACAATATGACTCATCATAGTTTATTCCTTCCAAGATAACATTTGCACCATATCCTCTAGTTGCTGCAACTTTTGCTGGAGATGCATTTTTTGGCATCACAATTGTGCATGAAATATTTTCTAATGATGATGCTAACGCAACTCCTTGTGCATGATTTCCTGCAGATGCTGCTACTACGCCATGCTTTTTTTCTTCATCTGTCAATGATTTTATTTTATAATATGCTCCTCGAATTTTGAATGACCCTGTTTTTTGTCTAAATTCTTCTTTTAGGTAAATTTCTGAATTTGTTAAGTTACTAAATGTGGGTGAATGAATTAAAGGTGTTTTCCTAATTACATTCCCTCGTAATGAATTTGCCTTTAGTATTTCATCATATGTTGGATTCATTGAGATGTTGCTAATTTTTTGTAGTATTTGAGTTCATCGATATGTTTTATCGTTTTCTTTGAATTTTTATGCGTAATTTCTATACTGACTACCTTTCTTTGATTTTTTATACTAAATTTAATTTTTAATTACTATGTTTAATTCGTCTATTTTTTTTAAAATATTCTCTTTTACTACATTTGACATTTTTCTTGGATCAAACAAACCCTCTCGATTACCATTTTTAATAAATTCTATATCTAATGTACATAGACAACCTTCTTCACCTGAAACTAATCTGGCATCATCAATTAAAACAGAACTTGTTTGATATGTTTCAATTAGTAATGAATCTAATTCTTTAAACAATTTGTTTTTCTTTTCAGTCAACTGTTTAAATTCTTCACCTGAATCTTTTTCAATTTCAGCATATACTTTTTTACTAAATTCTTCATCATTGTAAAAAACTTCGAATAATTTTTGATGATCAAAATCTTTGTATCCCATATCTTTTAATTTATTTAACACAAATTGATCACTGTTGTCTGATAACTCCGTTTCTTTATTTTTTGTAGTGTCGACAATTTCTGCTAATTCTTTTTGACAATCTATTACTCTTTGAATGGGCTTATAGAATAACAATACATGAAATTGTAATGATATATGTCCTGAAATTAAATAATTTCCTTCGGTAATTTCAAATTTTGTAAAGATTCTTCTAAGATCCTCGTTATTTGTAATTGACACGTCTTGTAATGACCAATCGATTAATTTTTCATTTATTTTTTCAAGATAATTGTTTATTTTTTGAGGATCAAATGTTTTTTGTTCTGTGATGGTAGAATCTCCCATCATAACTTTGACATCTACTGTTTTGGTCAATTCTATAATTTTGGTTAAAATATCTTGTTGTATAATTTCATTTTTTTTATTTAAAATTTGAATGAATTCATCTGCTGATTTGGAACCTAATCGCACAAAAATAACCCTATAATTCTCATCCTTAAACCTTCATCCTATTATTGTTCAAAATTTAGTAATTCTGGTACAACTCGATAATACTCAACAATATCTAAATAGATTAATCACTACTTCTAGGCATGGAGAAATCAAAAATATCTTGTTATAATTGTAATAATGAAATAGTAGAATATTATGATGAAAGATACAACGGAACTAGAGGTAAATGCATCCTTTGTAAGATTGATTTTCCGTTGGAATAAATATGAAAATGACTGAAGAATTGAATAAAAATAAAGAAAACCCTGTGGTGGACATGTTACTTAGCCGTAATGTTGAGGAAACCATTGATTCCGAATCCATGATTTTAGAAACTCAGAAAAGAGTTTGGGGTGCTTTAAAAAAAGGATATGAATATTCTGGGGTTGTAGATGAATCTGAAACATATCTTAGAAAACATGTATTTTCTAAACTTGATATGGTTGTTTTGTATGTTGATTTAGTTGGTTCTACCACAATGGCTTTGGAAATGCCTTCTGAAAAAATTGCTATAATTATTAGTTCTTTTGCACAGGAAATGGCAGCAGTTATTAGACAACATCATGGTTATGTTTTAAAATTTGTTGGTGATGCTGTTATTGGATATTTTGTTGCAGAGGGTAATTCTTTACTTACTGCTGACAATGCAGTTAATTGTGCTAAATCCATGAACACAGTAATCCAAAAAGGAATTAATCCAATACTTAATCAATATGATTATCCTGATTTAATGGTAAAAATTGGTGTAGATTTTGGACAAAATATTGTTGTTCGATATGGTGCTGATGAAACAAATTCTCATGTTGATCTAATGGGACCTGCTATGAATATTGCAGCAAAAATTCAAAATATGGCAAAACCAAATCAAATTCTAATCGGTTCAGATGTATGTAGAAGACTTCACCCAAGTTCTCAAACTCATTTTCAAGAAATTGTTTGGAAAAACAATGAATGGAAGTATCGTTCTAGAGTAACGGGAGAAGTTTACAAAGTATTTGAATTCAAGGGATAATCAATTTTATTTTATGTTATTTTAGATTGTAAATTTTTCAGGACATTCAACATGTTCATAATGATGTTCTGTAAATTTTTCTTGAACTACATACATCACAATTTTGTGTAATTCTTTTTCTTTGATGTCCTTTTTACATCGCAAGCAGGATTTTATTTTTTCAGCCATGAATATATCCGATCAAAATAGGAAATGTATAAGGATCTGCGATCAACTCAAATTGAGCAAAACTAACTGAAATTAGACTTATTGGTATATCAAATGACTATAAGTAAGCGTAAAATATGCCAAATTTAGACAATCAATATGGATAATATGGTAATGAGACATCTTCAGGACCTTTATGGGTTAAATCCAAACATACCACATATGGCATTCCAATTCCCTCGATTACCTCCAGGATTAAATCATCCATTATCTCCAGTTCACCAAAATCAAATGAAATCTCAATTAACTCAACACGATGAAACTTTAAATCAAAAACTACAAGGATTTCAAAAATTATATCAAGATTATGCCTCTGGTTTGCTTTCTCATGAATCTCAAATCATCCCCCCAGGACATCCATTATTCAGTGGTAGAAATTCTATACAAACACTTCAAACCGAGAATGATAAATTGATCAAAGAGAATTTAGAATTAAAGAAAAAACTTGATAGTAGACCTAAAGATCAACATAACCCATAAATAAAAATTCTATAAAATGTTAAAAATTAATAAGCCTTATTAGATTCTGCGATGGTTTTTTTGTATGGTTAAAACTTCTTCAGATAAATGGAAAAGTACTGTTTTAAAATATAAAAAACAATGTCAGTCAATTCTTCAAATCTCTAAAAATATTCGATATGCTGGTGTTATCAATAATTATGGTAGAACATTAACTGGAGTGATAAAACCTACTCTTAAACCCATATTGAAATCAGAAGAAGTTAAACATGAATTTTTTATAATTTCTACATTACTTACATTGAGAAAAGATAACACTACTTCTATCGGCAAATTAGATCACGTACTCTTAAAGCATTCCAAGGTAAACATTGTTGTTTTTCTTAAAAATGATGTGGCATTTTATGTTTCAATTAATTCAAAAGAAAAAAGTTTGGATAAGATTATCTCTTCAATAAAAAAGACAATCTAAGCTGGTGTAAATCCATGATACCCACTAGTTTGCTGATCTTTGTCCTCATAGATGGGTTCAAACAATGAAATCATGTATTGGTCTGGATCCAAAATCACTGCATTTTTACCTACATCCTTTTCAACAATGTCGCGGTGAATTGTAACACCTTTTGCCTTTAGTTCTTCAAGTGCAGATTTCAAATCACCTACTAGAAATCCTAAACTTACTCCATTGTCTATAGAACTACCTACATGTTCTGCTGTTGATGATGCAGGATGTAAACTCAATAAAGTTCCGGATGTACCTAAATCTACCCATGTTTTTCTTTTATCTTTGATTGGCAGACCAATTATTTCGTTGTAGAATTGTATTGACTTTTCTAGATCATTGACTGCCAATATGACATTTCCAACTTTTTTGATATTCACAAAGAATATGGGTGAAAGTTGCTTAAATCAATTACCATCATAATTTTAAATTTATTAAAAAATAATTTTTAAATTTTTAATATTTATTATTGAACTTCAACCATTGTTTCAGTTCTTTCGACACCACTAATTTTTTGAATTTGGTTTGTAACTTCTTTTATTTCTATTAATTTCTGAACATCAATAATTGCAACTGCATCAAATTGTCCACTTGTTGGAAATGAATTTGAGACTTTAGATAACTTTCTTAATTTAACTGCAATCAATTTCTTTGGGGATTTTACTAAAATTATTGCTTTTACCAACCTAAATCTACCTCTACTTCAATTAATGTTTCTGTAGTTACAATGTCCTTAATTTTTTTAAAATCAATTACCATTTGATTGATTTGCTCCATATTGCCTTCCAATATTACGCTGACATCTGCCCTTCCTGTAACTATCATTACCTGTTTGACTACTTTTCTTTTTTTCTTTAATATTTCAACAACTAAATCCACTTTTCCAGGTTTAACCGTTATCAAACATAATGCATGCACAGAAATGTTATGCTATTCAATATGATAAAGATTTCTTAGATATATCTAAAGAAAATTGATAGTCTCACGTGCGTTTACCATTTTTTAGCTGTTTTTTCACTAATTTTTTGAAATTATTTCTAATTTTTAAAAATACTTTTTCCTTTGAATTACAATGTTAAGGATATCAAGTCTTTTTTGTAGGTCATACCAATAGATAATGGTGGAATCTATGGACTATCTGATCCTATTAGTACTATTGAAATCCCCTATTCTAGTCGTGATGTTCCTTAAATGGAACAAGATTAAGTCAAGAATTTCAAATCTTATTCATAAAGAAAAGAAAGAGTTACTTGATATTTGATCATAATTAGAAGTAAAATTATGACAAGACCAATTACTTGCAAAGAAGCCGAGAAAAATTGTACGTGGTCAATTAATGAAGAAAGTATGGAAAAAGTATGGTTACAACTAAAAGAACACATTTTGTTACAACATAAAGAAATTGAATTGAATCCTGAAAATATTGAAATTATTAAATCAATAATCACTTCCAAAGTGTACAAAGACGGTGCACGAGTTGAATCAGGAAGATTTTGGTGGTGGGGGGAGAAGATGGAAAAAGTAAACAAACTAATCGCTGATCAACAATAACTCTATTTTCCAATGAATTTTAGAATCGTTTTCTAATTCCAATAATTGTAATCGATGGAATCACTGAGATTGGTAAGTATGAACCCGTCTATGTTGTATGCTCATTCTCTATGTTTCTAGTCTGTTGCTTCTTGAGATCTTGCTTCTTCAAGATAAGCTCTACGCTCTTCATTCACTTTTTCTTGATCAATTACTATGTCATCATCAACGATCACAATTCCACTGTCCCCACTAGGCTCATTTTTAATTTTTTTACTTTTAGATTTGGCTTTGGTAGTTTTCTTGGTTTTTGTGGCTTTTTTAGTCGTTTTTTTGGTAACTTTTTTTTCAACCATTAATATCGAAAATCTTGCGATAGAGTCGCTTTTAAACATTTTGTGATATTTTGTCTATTTTTTATTTAATTCTCATCTGTATCTAGTTCAATTGACTCATTTGTGATCTCTGTAATTTCATTCAAAACGATCTTTTTTACTTCATCTGGAGTTGCAATATGGTTTGAAACCATGTAGTTTAATTGATCCAATATGGCGTATTGGACCCTAGATCTCAATACTTCTAAAACATCTTTTTCAACTGTTGGATGAAATTCACTTATCCATTGTTCAGACTCATCTTCAATCATATTTTTTAAAATTTTATCTGGAATTTATTTTATGTGAATTTAAAATATATTGTTTATTTTGAAAATAATTGAAAAACACCTACATTGTTGTCAATCATTTACTCTTCAATGAATTTATCAGGAATTAGTATATTTTACTTTATGATGGGAGGTGAAAGAAAATAGCAAAATTAGCAGATTATCAAATAGTTAGGGATTCAGCATCATTGGCAAAAATTGATGGTCAATCATTTACAATAACAGAAATTGAGGATTCTCATTACACTCAAGGTGAGGAAATTACTAAAGGTGTAAAGTTAACAATGAAAGAATCATTTTCAATTGATGGAAATCAAATGAATAAATTTCATACCACCCGTGTTGCCATTGTAAAAAAATTTTCTAATCAAAAACTTCGAGATGATATTAATTCAGGCAATGAAACACTTCATGTGAAATGTGTTTTAGAAAAATCTACGTCTGGAAAAAACTTCTTTAATTTAGTAGATGCATAGCCTATGTTTCTACTCTAGTAGTTTTCCATTCTTTATTTTATTTTTATTTCTATAAATTATAAGATGATATTTTATGATATTTTTCAAATTATCTTCAATGGATAATTCTTGATTAATGCAAATACTAAGAAAATCAAAATAATCCTTATCAAGTAATTTTATTTCAATTTTTCTCAATGCAATACCTGAGTTTGTATTGTGCTATCCTCTTCTGCAATCATTTTAGCATGGTTCTCACATACTCTCATGATTTCTCTAGCAAATGGTTTTTTAGAATTGTTATAATGGGAATATAAAATTTTGAAATAGGATTCAGTACTACAGCCTAAAATATTACAAATCATAAGATTAGAAACTAGTCCATATTGAGCCTAAAAGAGGAGGTTATTCTATCATAAATCTAAAGAGTGCCAAGGGCATGATTTGAACAAGCGACAGCCCGGTCTTCAGCCGAGTGCTCTTCCAGGCTGAGCTACCTTGGCACTAAAAAAAATACTTTAGATGAGGCATTAAAGTTTGTCTTTTCAGGGTTTCCAAATAATATCTTCCACACCATTGCGTTTATTGATCAAACGACCCATTACAAACATCAAATCGGATAATCTATTGAGGTATTTGATGCAATTCGAATTGATCTCATCCTTATCACTTAATTTCACTACTAATGTTTCTGCTCTACGTACAATGGTTCTAACTTGATGAATTTGAGCTGCAGCCACATTTCCTCCCGGTAAAATAAAATTTGTAATTGGAGACAATTCTAATTCAAATTTATCAATAATTTCTTCTAATTTCTCAACACTCTCTAATGAAATCCTATTTTTTAAATCATTAAGATTTTGGTTTGATAAATCAGAACCAAGTAAAAATAATTCATTTTGAATTTGAGTTAAAACTTGTCTAATGTCATCATCTAAGGTATTTGTTAAAACAATACCAATTGAAGCATTTGCTTCATCTACTGTTCCATACGCCATAATCCTTGAATGTGATTTTGAAATCCTATAATCTCCTTGTAATCCCGTATTTCCATCATCTCCAGTTTTAGTATAAATTTTCATATTTTTGTTATTTTTCCTTACCTATTATACAATTCGAAAAATAAGATATGAAAACTCATTAGGAGAAAATAAAATGTATTATTGATGGAATTTTTAGATTTTTTTAAAAATGCATTAAATTTAAAAAATATTTCAAGGCAAGGCTGGATAGATAAATTATCTATTGAACACCCTGAATCTGTGGCTGATCATAGTTATTCTATGGCCATTATGGGCATGGTCATTTCAGATTTTGAAAATTATGACACTGAAAAAATATTAAAAATGATCTTATTACATGATTTAGCTGAATCTAAAATTGGGGATTTTACACCAGAACAAATAACTAAATCAGAAAAGGAGAAAATTGAGAATCATGCATTTTATGATATAATTGAAACATTACCAAATTCTATAAAATCACCATATACTTCGATTTGGAAAGAATACCAAAACCAGATATCCGTGGAAGCAAAAATTGTACATCAAATAGACCGATTAGAGATGGCATTACAAGCAAAAATGTATGAAAAATCAGGTTCATCAAAAGAAAATACTGCTACTTTTTTACAAACAGCAAAATCTGATATCACTCATCCAAAACTAAAAGAATTATTTACAAAGATTGTGGAAGATCAATAGAACATGTCTGAAACTGAAAAAGATGAATTAATTGATGCCCAAAAACAAGTCATTGGAATCTTATTTGAGGTAATCAAAAGACTTCAAACAAACAACGATCTTGATGAAGAGTATTTTGAAATAATGACTGATTCTAAAGTAAATGAGAACAGAATTCGTGCAATATTAGATGAACGAAAAGAAAATTCTAAAATTGTTGGTAGACTATTAGAACAATTGGAAACTTAATTTCCGCAACCACAATCATCATCAGAGATAATTCTCAAGTGGGCTGTTTGTTGATATTTGTCTTGAACATAACTTGAAAGATTTGTAATTCTAACACGAGGCTCTTTTACTTTCCAACTTCCCTCATTTTCAAACCAAAATTCAATTTCATCCACATCATATCTTTCTCCACTTTCAACAATACTTTTGAATATTTTTTTAATCTCATCAACTTCGGATTCAGTTAATTTTGATTTATCTTGAACAAATGTTGTAATTTCATTTAATTTGATGATTACGGGGTTTGTTAGAGGCAATATACCTACTAGGGAGGTAGTTTCTATAACTATCTTTTGTGATGTTTTTATAACAATCAAATAATTTATTCAATATGCAATATTTTCAGGCACTAAAATTAGGTCAAAAAAGAGTTGCAGAAGCTAGAGAATATCTCAATACCTTGACAGATGGAAAAGCAATGCCTGCATTAGCACTAACTGATACCAAATCCAATGTTTGGAAACCAGTTGGTGAGGAAAATCTCTATGCATTCGTTGATGAGTCTGCAGGATTCATTTTAACTGATAATAGTGGATACATTCTAGCTTTAGTTGACAGTACTGGTTCATCTAAAACCATAGTTCAAGGTGTAACCAAACTCCAAAAAGAAAATCTAGAAAAAGCTTTTGAAAAAGATAACATACAAAAATTTGAAGGTAAGGTTATACTTCCAGTTTAAATTATTGATAGAATTTTTGTATCCCTTAAAGCCAGTGATTATCTAATAATTCACATATGACTAAACCCGAACTTGAAAAAAGAATATTTTTACATTTGAGCAAAATACCATTTTCAACATTTGAAGATATGAGAGAAATATTCAAATGTACAAAAAATGATTTAACTGAAATTATTGAAAAAAACACTAAAACAGATTTAGGACCATTAGGATTTATTTTGGTAGATAGAAAAAAATCCCCATACAGATATTCCATCGAACCAACAAATTACGATACAATTCATATTCAAATAAATAATTATTTGAAAGGAATTGATAGTGTATTAAAATTATTTTATAAAAGTTTATCAAATAAATCAAATTTATTTGAAAATGATTCAGAGGACACAATTAGTCTGAGTAAGAAAGGCAGAATTACTTTGGATAGTATCAGTATGATTTTAGACCGAATTCAACAATTGTCCTTTCTTATCACACACTACAAATCAATTAATCAAATTCCAAAAAATAGAATTGAACAGTCTGATGAGGATCATCAAAAATGCCTTAACATGTATTCAAATATAATTAAAAATTTACAAAATCTCAAAAATGAAGGAAAACTCCATCAACAATCAATAGAATTACATTTGTTTAAACATCAATTTGTTGAAAATCACCTAACCCCTTCAATTTAGGCATGAATATTCCAGTAGGTTGGGAATTTCCTAAATAACCATAAAAAATCACATAATTATGACAAAAACAATTAGTTGTAATTTTACAGGCACAGATTGTAGTTGGTCTGCAGAATCAACAAGAAATGATGATGAAGAATTAATGTCATTGATGAAAGAACACGTTTTAGCAGAACACAAAGAAATTGAATTGAATTCTGAAAATATTACAAATATCAAATCACTAATCAAAGTAACTAAGAGATTCTGGTGGTGGGGGTAAGAATTTTTGGCAGTGAAAACCCAAAACTTATTGAATTTTTATTCTAAAAGATAATCTGGATTCTTCTTACAAACATCTTTCATTATTTCATAAGTTTCTTTTTTCCATAAATTATCTTCAATACTTCTAAACTCCCTCATCATTTTAGGAAACATCTTTGTTAATGCAAGCTCCATTTCACTAGCCTGTTTTTGATAATCTGATTTTTTAGCTCTATTCATTCTTGGTATGACTTCAAGAGAGTTTGTTTCTTTGTTAGTATCATTCATGTTTTGTAATAGTTTTCTTTTGACTTGTTCTGAAAATTTAGCAGAATTAAGATTATTCTCAAAAGCCAAAGCATTTCTTAACCATGTTTCTTGATTTTCTGCTTTGTTTCTTCTTCTGTAACTTGCAAGTATTGTTTCTAAAGAGATTAAACCAAACTTGAATATTAATTCAGAAATATCATTTTCAGATTTAGTAAAATATTGTTTTATTTTGGCTAATTCTGATTTCTCAACGTGTAATTGATTTATCATATAGGAAGTGAAATCTTTGTATGCATATCCTTCAAACTGCGCAGTAAATTTTTCTATATCGTCAACCAGATATCTAGGATCTTTTGGTTTAGCAACTGAATTTTTAATTATACCCTCTTCTTCTAATTGTTTTAAAATTTTAGCAACTCCAAATGTGGTGTAATTGGTATCAATACTTCTATGAATTTCTGCTTGACCTACTGCATTTGATTTATCTTTCAACATGAATAGAATTATTTTGTCAATAACTGATTCAGTTGATTCACCTTTTGTTAATGATTTAGAAACTTTAGTTGCCATATCAATATAACAACAATAGTTGCCAGTATAAGCAGATTGTGCCTATTTACTTCAATTTTTCTAAATCTTGAGATTTGTTTGAACAATCCAAGCAAATAGAGTATGTTTGATCTCCTTGTGCATATTCTAAAATTATCTCTTCTTGTGATTTTCCGTCATCTTTTCCTCTACCCATTGCCATAAAGAAATCAAGAATACACTCAGCGCATACTAAATTATCATCTTGATTGTGCCTGGTTGGCTTTATTCCCAACTCTTGAACATGATGGCAAGTTTGGACTATTTTATGACCTTTCAAAGATTCATTCGTTTCATGTTCCTTTTCCATATCTGCACTACGTCTTGCCATGATTATCTGATGGATATTACACTAAAAAAAGACATTCCAGCTAACGTTTTTTGCCAATCTACTGTTTTTCTGCAAGTTCTTTCATTGCTTGTACTCCATTAATTAGAATTTGAGGGAGTTTAGTCTCTAATTCTCTGGCTTGTGACGTTATTGGAATCCAATTCTGTTCATAAATTAGTGTCAATTTTCCATCATAACCCTCTACCTTGTTTAGAAAATAACCCGTAAACATAGAATTTTCAATCAGATCAAATCTCACTATGTTATTTTGTTCATCAATGGTAATTTTTTCTTTAATCATCATACCAAGTGCTTGGATTTGTCGTAAAACACCATCATCATATTTTTCTAAAATATCTACATGAGTAATTTCTTTAATTGTTTTATCTGGATGATGGACTTTGTCTAGTAATAAAACCCATAATGTTTCAAATGTAGAATTTACCTGTTCACTATGAGAGATTTGCATTTTCAAATATTATTTTTTCTTTAGTAATTAAAATTTCACTCTAAATCTTTTTTAATTTTATTAATTCCATCCTCAGATAATTCTCCACTATGTTATCTTTTTTTCAATATTTCTATGGATGAATATTTTTAATTAATTTTGGTAGAAAAAGAAATGAGAAGAATCCTCATTCCTCTCAAGTCTAATAACAGCATGTACGGGTGTGTAAATTTGCTGTATGATGTATGTTGAACCAAGCTCTAAAAAAATCTCTCCGTCCTAGAATTCGAAACAGAGTAAGAGTAGTCCTTTTTTAAATTCAGAATAATTGATGGAAATGTATGCCTAAATTTACTAAGTTACACAGTCATGGGTTTTGTTAATAAAATATGAGTAAAACCTTTAGTTATGATTATGAAATAGTAAGAAAATGAGTAAATTCTCCCAGGAAATTGAAGTTAGTGGACATCTAATAGACTCCTCAATCCTAACTAAGATTTTTGATAAAATCATGGATTTGAAAGGAGAGTTTAATGTTGAAGAAATTGATATTGGAACAAAGAAAAAGGATCATTCCTATGCAAGATTAACAGTTACCGGAAAAGACCAGTCTCATTTGGATGAAATTCTAAAAACAATATACCGTGAAGGAGCAGTATCTAAAATTCAAAAAGAAATCAAGTTAAAAAAATCACCAAAAAATTATGTCATGCCGGACAACTTTTACAGTACCACAAATAATCACACTCAAGTTTTTCTCAAAGGAAAATGGGTTACAGTTGAAAATATGATGATGGACAAATGTATTGTCGTAAAAGGAAACAAGGCATTTTGTGTCCCAGTAAGAGATGTGAAAAAAGCTGATCAAATTATTGTTGGTGAAGATGGAGTTAAAATTACCCCACCAGAACGTCCAAGAGAAGGAGTAAATGTATTTGAATTCATGGGAAGTTCAAGTTCCAGTGAAAGACCAACTCAACATATTGCAAAACAAGTAGCTGATGACATTTACAATACAAAAAAGAAAGGTGGAAAAATTGTAATCGTTGGTGGTCCTGCAATTGTACACACTGGCGCTGATGATTCAGTATCAGAGTTAATTAGATCAGGTTACATTGATGGTGTTTTGGCAGGAAATGCACTTGCTGTTCATGATATTGAATATGCAACACTTGGAACATCACTAGGAATGAATGTCAAAGATGCCACATTAGCATACCATGGTCATAGAAATCACATGGATACCATAAATGCTGTTTTCAAGGCAGGGTCAATTGCTAACATGGTTAAGACTAAAAAATTGACTAAAGGAATAATGTATGAATGTGTGAAAAATAATATTCCTTTTGTTTTAGCAGGTTCAATTCGTGATGATGGACCATTACCTGATGTAATTACTGATGTTGCAGAGGCTCAAAGACAATACAAGAAAGTTCTCAAAGGTGTAGATATGGTAATTATGATTTCTACTATGCTTCACTCTATTGCTACTGGAAATATGCTACCAGCTAGTGTGAAGGTAATTGTTGTCGATATCAGTCAGCCAACAGTGACTAAATTGATGGATAGAGGCACATGGCAAGCACTTGGAATTGTATCTGATGTGGGTGCATTTTTGCCAATGGTTGCTCAACAAATCAAAAAAAGATCCAAATAATTTCATTAATTATTGATTTTTAATATCTTCAAAAAATCTTGCAATCATCTTGATTCCCCCTACTGTTTTTGGGGCATTATTTACTACAAATTCAGTTCGTTCTGAATGAGTCTTTGGTTTTTGATTTTTGTAATTCTCATACACTTTACCTCCATCATAATCAACATACGCAATTCTTGCACTATAGTCAGTTCTTTCTAAAACTAAGCTGTCTCCCCCTACTATTGCAGTATGATATGGATGAACCATTAGGGATTCAGATAATTTTTGAGATGTGGAAATTTTTGCTTTTTGTAAATCTGTGGCAAATGCATTAAAATCAGCTAAAAGATAGAATGTCGCATCAGGTTTTGTTGCTTTAACTCCATCAATTTCTAATAATTTATCGTGAGTATATTCACCCATTATGTGATGTATGTTTCTAGTAATCTCAAAATACTCATCCATCTCCTTGCTTATTTCAAATCCTGCAACTGCTGCATGCTGAATTGGGGTAGATACTGCAGTGTATTCAGTAGCTAGAATTTTTTTAAATTGAGCTTTCAAATCAACTGCATGTTGTGGAAACACAACATATCCCAATCTATATCCCCCTGAAGCATGTGATTTTGATAATCCATTTGTGACAAATGTTCCTTCAGGATAAATTTTTCCCATACTTACAAATTTAGAAAAATTAAAGGTGGTTTGAGCATAAATTTCATCAGAGATTACTGCAATGTTTTGCTCCCTACATACATCAGCAATTTCTTCTAATTCCAATTGATCATACAGTAATCCTGTAGGGTTGTTTGGATTATTCAAAATTAGGATTTTTTGTCTGTCTTGTAATCTTAATGCTAATTTTCGTAAATCATTAGGGGATATTTTCTTATTTGCTCTAGTTGATAACATATGATAATTTTTTTGCAAGAATCTAATTTGTGGTAGATATCCTAACCATGCGGGAGTTGGTAAAATTACTGTTCCATGTAAAATTTCCAAAAGATTGAAGATTAGTTCCTTAGTTCCAGGACCTACATAGATACGTTCAGGGGCCACATCCATGCCAAAATAATGTTTGTTGTATTTTGAAATAGCATTTCGTAATTCTGGTATTCCTGGAACTGCTGCATATTCCCCTTTGTTTGAATTTTTGATTAATGCCTCTTGCATTATTGTTGGTACTTGGAATGGAGATTGACCAAACGCAAATCCATAAAAACCAAAACCACACTCCGGATGAGCACAATCTGAATGAAATTCTTGTAAAAATGTGTTTAATTTGAGATTTTCAGGCATTTCAATGTCTTCGACTTGCTGATCAACTATGAATTTCAATAATTCATTTTATCTTGGTTTCATTTAGCCATTTAATGTGAAATAGAAAATATCAAAGAGGTAGATTTTCTAAACCTAAATTCATTTTCATATCACAAATTTTTCAATAATAATACATCCATAAAATGTACTTTTGAAAATTATCACAAACGATAACTAGGTCTCTTTAAACTCTCATTTCCTTTGAAAATTAGTTCTTTTTTTGATTCTACTGTTAACTGTTTTACAGTATTCAATGATTCAATTTTCTTTTGAAAATCTACAATAATTTTCTCGCTATTTGTTGATGAAATCATCATAGTATTATGTCATCTAAATTATTTAAAATTATAATTCTAAAATATTTGAATTTATTTCATTTTGTTAAAAAATTGAATTACAATCAAACAAACGATCATTTTTTCAAAACTATTCTTTTATCTTATAATATTGTATTATTGTCAGATAGAAATCAAATAATTCCAAAACATTGCACGGTATGTTGTAAAACTAGTGTGGTGCTAGTTACCCGTTGGTAACCATGTGGTTTTGGTTTTCTATCGGTTTTATTTTTAAAATAATACTAGAAATTAAATTTTGAATTTGTCAATTTCCTTTAAAATATCTGGATTTTCTAAAGAGGATAAATCGCCCAAAGGATTTCCTGTTAATTTTGCTTTTAATAGTCTACGCATAATTTTGCCAGTTCGTGTTTTTGGTAAATCTGATAATTGGAAAATTAATTTTGGTTTTGCAATCTTTCCAATTTTTTTGTTAATATGTTCAATAATATCTGCTTCCAGATTAACTTCATTTTTATTTTCAGGTACAAAAAATACCACAATTGCTTCTCCAGTTAATTCATCAGGAATAGAAATAGATGCTGCATCTGAAATTTTATTGTGAGAAATTACTGTATGTTCAATTTCAGATGTACTCATTCTGTGACCTGATACATTGATCACATCATCAGCTCTACCTTTCATGTACCACAAATTATCATCATCTGCAAGAACATAATCTCCATGAAACCATATATTTTCAAATTTTGACCAATAGGTTTCAAGATATCTCTCATCATCATTCAACAATCCTCGAGTCATTGCAGGCCACGGTTGTTTTATTATTAGATATCCATTATTGCCTCGAATTGGATTACCATCATCATCAACTATGTCTAGGTCCATTCCGGGTACTGGAATACCTACAGTTGATGGTTTTAGTTTCATTCCGGGAAATACAGATAACATTGCACCACCAATTTCTGTTCCTCCAGACAAATTCATTATGGGGATTTTTTTATTTCCAACCTTTTCAAAAAGCCACCACCATGAATCCTCATCTAATGGCTCTCCCGTGGTGGGAATATTTTGTAATGTATCTAAAGAATATTTTTCTAAAGGTTTTGCATTAATTTTTTTAAATAATCTCACAGCAGTTGGAGATATTCCAAATATTGTTGCTTTGTATTTGGACAATATTTCCCATACTCTGTCTGAATTTGGAAAATCAAGGGCACCATCGTAAATAATGGCATTTGAACCTGTTAATAGTAGACCATATACGTTCCAAACTAGTCCTGTTATCCAACCAATATCTGCAGGCCAAAATAATCTATCATTTTCACCCATATTCACCAAATATGATGCCTGATGACCTGCAAAAACAGAGAAACCCCCATGGGTGTGTAAGACTCCTTTGGGTTTTCCCGTAGTTCCAGACGTATACAATATGAATAATGGATCTTCAGAATCCATGATTTCAGTGCTACAAGAATTACTTTGATTTAAAATTAAATTATCATAAAATTCAATTTTGTTTGATTTTTCATATTGGTCAATTCCTTTGTATGGTACAACAACAATTTTTTCAATATTTGTATCAACAATTGCATTTTCTACAATTGTTTTTTGAGATATTGATTTCCCTTTTCGATGAAACCCATCTGAGGTTAACAGTATTTTTGCCTTACAATCTTGTAATCTAATTTGTAATGATTCTGAACTATATCCTGAAAAAATAATGGTTTGTACTGCACCAATTTTAGCTGCTGCAAGTATTGATATTACTGCCTCCTCTATCATGGGTAAATAAATTGCAATTACGTCTCCCTTTTTTACTCCCAAGGATTTTAAACCATTTGCAAATTTTGAAACTTTTGAGTTTAATTCAAAATAAGATAATTTTGTTTGAATTCCATCTTCTGAAATAAAATCATATGCAATTTTTTCAGGAGTTTTTTTTGTAAATTTTTCTACAGATGATTTATAGATGTTAGTTTTACCGTTGACAAACCATTTTGCCCATGCAATACCATTTGATGTATCTAGTGTTTTTGTATATGGTTCATCCCAAACTATCCCAATATCTTCATCCACAGATTCCCAAAACCATTCTAAATTATTTTTTGATTTAATGCATAATTCATCTAATGATGATATTTCATGTTTTTTCATAAATTTGTAAATATTAGAATTTTGATATTGCTCCTCATTTGGAATAAATTCAAAATTTGACAAGTTTCATTTTTTTCAACACTCCAGACGGTAAAAAGATTTTTTAATTTATGAGATATCTATTCCAAGACGTCTTGCACATGCAATTGCAGCCTTGCCATCATCTTCTGTAATTCCAAATTTTAACAACTGGTCAGTGCATGCTGTACCTGTATTTCGAGTGTTTTCATGATAATATTCACGTAAAATCATGCCTACTCTATCATCTAGTCTTTTTCTTGTAGCCTCATTCATGCCTGCCTGTAAAATAGTAGAATCAGATGTGGCAAGAATTTTGATAAATTCAATATCTTCTAGGGATAAATCAATCATATTCCAATCTGTTTTTTTAATAAATTCAATGTGGATGTAGGGTCTGCTTTTCCTTTTGTAGCTTGCATCACTTTGCCTACTAGATAGTTAATTGTTTGAGGGTTTGATTTTGCTTGTTCTACAGCTTCTGATTCATTTGAAATTACCTGATCAATAATTTTGAGTAATTCTGATTCATCTGAGACATTGCCTAAATCTAATTCAGAAATTATCTGTGATACACTTTTTCCTGTTTTTAAAATTTCATGCAAGGCATTCTTTGATGAATTTCTGGATACCTTTCCTGTTTGAATTGCATCAGCTAAATCCTTTAGATGAGATGCAGTAAGTTTAGATGCTTCCCGTTTTTCTCTAGTATCTTCTAACCCCATTAATTCAGTTGTTATGATATTTGCAACCTCTTTTGCATTTGTTTCTGAATGTGATTCTTCAAATAAATCTGAATAAAATTTATCAGAAGATAAGACATCTGCAACTTGTTCTGGAATTTGATATTTTGTAACATATCTTTCCTTTTTAGAACTAATACTTTCAGGCATTTTTGATTTCAATTCAGTTTTAATTTCAGGATTAATTTTTACCCAAGGTATATCGCCTTCAAGAAAATAACGATAATCCAAATCTTCTTCTTTTGAACGTGATGATACAGTTATCTTTCTACGATCATCCCAATGACGTGTTTCTTGTGCAATTGGAATGTCTCTATCATGCAAACTCTCTTGTCTTGTGATTTCAAAATGTGCTGCCTTTTCTAAATCATGAAATGAACCTATATTCTTAATTTCGACTTTATTACCCCCACGAGTAGAGACGTTTGCATCTGCTCTCATTGCTCCTTCTAAACTAGGGTCTGCAACACCTAGGTTTTTGAGTAAATCTGATAGTATGTTAAGAAAATCACGTACTTCCTTTGGAGTTTCAAAGTCAGGTTCAGTTACAATTTCAACTAGTGGTGTGCCTGCACGATTGTAATCCACTAATGTAATTTGATTTTTTGATGAACTGCCTTCATAGATTAGTCTTCCAGGATCTTCTTCTAATTGAATTCTAGTAATTCGAATTTTTTTATCACCAACTGTAATTGTCCCAGAACCCCCCACACTTGTGTCACCATAAATGTTCAATTGGGTGATTTGAAAATTCTTAGGCAAATCTGGATAAAAATAATTTTTTCTAAAAAATGCAATTTTTTCAGGAGTTGAACAATTCAAAGCCATTGAAATCATTGTTGCTTTTTTTACTGCCTCTTGATTTAATCTAGGTAAACTACCTGGCATTCCAGCACATACAGGACAAATGTTTTCATTTGGTTCAAATTCACGATAGTTTGCTTTGCAAGAACAAAATAACTTGCTTTGTAAATTTGTTAATTGACAGTGAATTTCTAAACCAATTTTTGTCATATTGGTATCTCCGGTAAAGTAACAGTTTTCTCCAATGCATGAGCTGCTTGCAATAACATTTTATCATTCATTGAATTTGCCATTAGTTGAATTCCAATTGGTAATCCATTTACTATTTTAAATGGAATTGAGATTGCAGGTTTTCCAGTTAGATTTGCTGTAACTGTATTAATGTCAACTAAAAATAATGATACAGGGTCATCAATTTTTTCTCCAATTTTAAATGGCAATATTGGTACTGTTGGTGCAATCAATAAATCAAATTTCTTAAATGCATCATTGATTTCTTTAGTCAATTTGCTTTTTACTTTCATTGCTTTAAGGAAATATTTGCCAGCATGACCTGCAGATGGAACAAATCCTCCAATTATCATTCTACGTGTGACTTCTGGTCCAAAGTTTTTCCTAGCTTTTGAAATGTATGAATTAAATTCATAACCTTCAACAGGCATTTCATATCCGTATCTCAAATTATCATATCTAGCCAGATTACTTCCAGCCTCAGTAGCAGTAATGGTATAGTATGCAGCAACAGAATATTTCACCATTTCTAAGGACACTTCCTCACAAATTGCGCCTAATCCTTCTAGTTTTGAAATTGCCTCTTTTGTAGCAGTCATTACATCAGGATCAATCCCATCTCCAATCATCTCAGTAATTATTCCAATTTTTTTGCCCTCAATTCCAGAATCAATATTTTCCAGATAATCCTCATTATTGTTATTGACAGTAGTATTATCATTAGGATCAACTCCTGCAATAAGATTCAACATGAATGCCGTATCTTTTACAGTTCTAGTTAGTGGTCCTATCTGTTCGATACTGTTAGCATATGAAATTAATCCATATCTACTGATTAACCCATAAGTTGGTTTGTACCCTACAGTTGAGCAAAAACTAGCAGGGTTTCTAACAGAACCCCCAGTATCAGAACCCAATGATGCAATACATTCGTAGGAACTAACAGACACTGCACTTCCCCCAGAGGATCCACCTGGAACATGTTCTATATTCCATGGATTTTTACTTGGACCAAATGCACTAAATTCTGTAGTTAACCCCATAGCAAATTCATCCATGTTTACTTTACCAATAAAAATTGCATCTTGCTTTTTTAATTTTGAAATTACTGTTGCATCGTATGGTGCAACAAAGTTTTCAAGCATTTTTGAAGCACATGTAGTTTTAGTGTCCTTGATGCACATGTTGTCTTTAATTGAAATTGGCATTCCAAAACAATCTCCAACTTTTTCTCCAGACTTTATTTTTTTATCAATATTACGTGCTTGGTCAAGTGCATTATCATTTACAGATAAAAATGCATGAAGTTTGTCATCAACAGAGTTTATTCTTTCAAGAGTTGCACTAACAAATTCTTCGACAGAAATATTGCCGTTTTTAGCTTCTTCAATAAATTCAAGGGCAGAGATTTTTAGATTCATGATTACATCTTTGGTGCTCTAACGAATGTTCCTTTGTAATGATTCATCTTCTCAATTAATTTATCCTCAAATGGAATATATTCATCATTTCGTAATTGTTCAATTGGAATTTCTGGCATCGATATTTCTTCAGATTCAACACCTGCAGAATCTAAAATGTCAAAATAACTTATCATAGTTTGAACTTTTTCTAGATATTCGCTATGATCATCTACATCTATTTTCATTAATTTTGAAACATGTTCAATTTCTTCAACGGTAACCATTTTCTATACTCCTATGAGGTCAATCTATCAATCTTACTATAAAATGGTAGGCACAAAATACTTTGATCTTATTGTTTAGCCACGTGGTAGAGCGAATAATTCCAAAAGATGCGTTAGTTTGAATTATCGCAGCCCAGCATTACCCATGGCAATACTGTATGTTACTAAATTTCCATAAATAAAAAAAACAATGGAAAAATTGATCTTAACAGTAGTTTTGATTATACAAAATTTATGCCTAGATTAACATGAATTCCAGTTCGGTTCAAATCCCCTTTCTTTTCATGTCCCTTTGTAATCTTGGCTTGATTTGTATTTCAAAATTTCAATAAATAAAAAAAACAATGAAAAAATTGATTAGCAGATTAAAAATTATCCCAAGAATTAAGATTCCGTTTCAGTACCTAATGCATCAGCTATAATATTTGCCCAATTAAAAGCTGCAACAACGGATGTAATTTCTACAATTTGTTTATCATCATATCCATAATTTTTCAAAATTTTGTGATCATCTAAAGTTGTTTTATTTGCAGAATCATTAATTTTTAATGCATAGTTTAACGCAGCTTTTTCTTTATCTGAGAAACCTTCAAAATTATTTTTAAGATCAGTAATTTTTTCATCAGTGAATCCCATTAGTTGTAATAACATTGCATGTGCTTGTGTACAATATTCACAGGAATTTGCATTTGAAACTACCACTGCAATAGATTCTTTTAAAATTCTGGGAATAGATGATTCACGAAGTAAGATTATTTTTACTCCATCCCAAAACCATTTGGCAATCAAAGGATCAATAGAAGTTGTTTTCAAAATATTTGGAATTTTTCCAATTTGTAATTCATCATTAATTTCTTTATACAATGAGGAAATTTCGGGATTAGATTCGTCTCCTTCTTTTACAAATGGCATATGTTGTTATAATTTGAATCCAATAAAAATTTTAAGTTAATACGAATTTTAGTAAAATAAAATATGCTGCAAATCCAGATAAAAATAAAATTCCACCAATACTTAGAATTTTCAATATTATTGAAGGTTGATGGGATTTTTCTAAATACTTGCCAGTAACTAATCTATAATTGAAAATTGCGATTACAGGAGCAATAACAAATGAAAGAATTGTTGCAAAATCAACTAATGCCTTGAGATTATCTCCAAATTGTAGTACAATAACCAGGGATCCTGAGGCTAAAAGAACAA
>ENA-OWPI01000472-OWPI01000472.1-marine-metagenome-genome-assembly--contig:-NODE-472-length-56137-cov-11.852158_pt1 | contig 56137 bp, 31 predicted proteins | sample MGYA00238138_ERZ651775 | MGnify/ENA primary metagenome ERZ651775 (study PRJEB26906, sample SAMN06265043) | marine metagenome | isolation source: Helgoland LTER site | place: Germany:Helgoland, sampling...
TGGCCTTGACATCCCTTGATGGGGTAGACCCATAGAGCAGCAATTTTCATAGACAGACCTCGCGTGACAACGAGCCTCGAGTATAAGACATTTTTCAATGATCAAGCACACCATTACCATTGCAGAACGGTTTCGCGGCCCTCCGACTTCGGGTCACGGCGGCTACGTCAGCGGCCGCTTCGCAGAACTAATTGATGCCCCTCCAAATGAAGCCATCGAAGTGACCTTGCGTGCTCCCATCCCCCTCGATGCAATCCTTCAAGTCCATCGGCATGCCCTGCTGCCTGCCGCACAGCCGGGCCGCCTGGCCGATCGCCTGCTCGATGGCGCCGAAGCGCCGTGCCACTTCATTTGCCTGCAACATGGTGAGCTCCTCTTCGCGTGGTATCCCGGTTGGATCGCCCCGCCGGCACAGGGTTCCCCGGCCGGCGCCGGCGCCGCGCCGCCAGACGCCGCCGCCGCCTTCGCCTGCGCCTCCGGAATCTCCGCCTCTGTTTCCGCCACGTACGCAATTGGAGCCCCTACCGTCGCCATCTCCCCATCTTCCACGCAAATGTGCGCCAAAAACCCATCGTAAAACGATTCCACGTCCATATCCGCTTTATCTGATTCCACCACCACCACGGCTTCGCCTTTGGAAATCGCATCCCCTTCCTCTTTCACCCACGAGACGATCTTCCCTTCCGTCATCGTCGACGAGAGCGCGGGCATGAAAATCTCCTTCACTTCCGCTCGCACCACCACCGAAGAGGTGTTCGTCTTTCTGCTTTGTTTTTGATTCGTTCGCTTTTGCGTCAGCTTTTGCGTCGATCCCTTCAAAAAAGCTGACCCAACATTCTTCGCGGTTAAAGATGCCATCAGTATTATTAGTATTATATGTTATCGTTTTAAATACACAAACACGCTTTTATCAACTGCTCAAAAACAAACAAAAATAAAACTTCTTCTCCTTGTTCTTCTTCTGCGTTTTTTGTGATGAAACAAAGTCGTCGTTTCAATGCTCTCGGCCGCCGCGTTTTGTGAAGTTGCGTTTCCATTCGCGAGGCCTCGAGAAGAGTTTATCCAAAAGCGTTAGACTTTTTTAGGGTTTCATGTTACCCTAAATTTGCGTTGACGAGTTTTTGCTCGAATGTCTTCCTTTCCTCACTTCTGTCACTTCACCGCGAATAGACACTCTCACAGAAAGAGTAATTCCGAGTCGCAGTCGTTCAAAGAGGTACGATTATACTCGCGATTATATACTTGTGAACGCGTATTTATTCTTTATCGGGATATCTCGCGTTCGCGCGCATACTTTTGCGTCCGATTTCCGAAATCATCATCCTCTTTTTTAGCGCAACGCGCTTCGTTCTCGTCCTTTTATTAGGGCCTGAAGATTACGAATTTGTGTGCGTTTGCTGACGTTTTTCTTCTCTCTTCTTCTTCTCCCCTTCGTCAAACTACCATCATTTAATCGAGAACAGATTTATTAAACAATGTCAGCAGCAGTTGAAGGAAAACCAGCGGCGGCGAAAGCCGGCGATGCCGAAGCGCAACGCATCCACCGCATCCGCATCACCCTGTCCTCCAGAAACGTGAAAAACTTGGAAAAAGTGTGCTCGGATTTGATTCGAGGCGCCAAGGAGAAGCGATTAAAGGTCAAAGGCCCGGTTCGCATGCCGACGAAGAAGTTGCAAGTGACGGTTCGCAAAGCCCCGTGCGGGGAAGGTACGAACACGTGGGATAAGTTCACCATGAGAATCCACAAGCGGTTGATCGATTTGCACTCGCCGGCGGATTTGGTGAAGCAAATCACGAGCATCTCCATCGAACCGGGAGTCGAGGTTGAGGTGACCATCGTGGACAACTAAGCGTTGCCGAAAACGTGTTTCATAGCTGCTCAAATACATATAGAAGAGGAATTCGTTCGTCGTTAGTTTCTTATTTAGAGAGAGCGTCTTTTGTCAGTGCGAGAAAATAACCACACAAATTTTGTTTTGGTTCACTTACAACAAAGCACCAGCAACACACACACACACACACACACACACACACAGACAGACAGAGAGAGAAAACGAGAGAGAGAAAACGTGAGAGCACGGGGTGCATCATCGCAGTCATCTCCTGATGTCATTCTCGTTTTGCGTGAGCTGTCGTTTTCCTTTCGCTCAGTCTCGAACACCCAACCCACAAACGACTTTTCGTTCCCACCGAGACGTAAAAGTCCGCTCGAATACTAATCATCGACTGCTGGAACGAGACGTCTTGTGGTCAGGAGGAGGTTCTGGCGCGATAAAAGCCATCGACGAGAGCATCATGTTAAGATTCCAGAGCGATTGGAGCGCAACAGACGCCTCTAGCGCGGTTTCTTTTTTAAGCAACAGATGGAGAGTTGCTTTAGAGATATTTAGGTACGAACGCGCGAGAGTAGGATTAGACGAGGACCGATGGTTTCTAGGATGGCACGAAAAGAAAAGCTACGTGGGCAAAACGTATTTAAACGAAGAAGACGAGATGGGTCCAGCGAGAGGTGAGATTTACGTATCTAAATACGCGCTATTAGACGACGATTTTTCAACCTTCATCGGCGTTTTAAGGCACGAGTTGGCGCACGCCATGTGCGGGCCGTTAGAAGATCACGGCTGGAAGTGGCAGAAAGCGTGCAAAGCGATCGAGTGCGACGAAGAGTGGGTGTGCGAGGCGAATAGAAAGTTTTACGTTCGACCGAAAACGAGTTTGATGTGGACGAAAAGAGACGGACAATTGTTTCTGGAAGGCGGGAAGGACGCGATGTTTCGGGCGTTGCCGAGAGGATGCTGGGAACGCACGATTTACGATAGCGAGTCGAATAGGACGGTGTACGAGAACGCTGACGGCTTGAAGATTGACCCATTCGCGTTGAAAGAGACGTACGAGATTCTGTAGTTTTTGAATAGTGTATTTAGTAGTAGTTTAGTTTAGTTCTTTCGCGCGAGGCGATGTTATCTGATAATAATAAATAATTTGTACTACCCGGATATCATCAATCGTGTTTGTTACTAATGACAGCCACGTACCTCGTTTTCGTCGACGCGCCAAAGAAACCGAAGGATAATATTGCCAGCAAATACGAAAGAGCAGTCGTAAACACGTTCCCACTTTCCTTCCTCTTCACCGATACCGTCCCATCTTTGGACATTTTTTCCAAGTGCTGTTTTGTGATTTTCAAACAGCTCATCAACAACACGACGATGCCGACAATATCTCCGTACACTCTCCGCGTGAGTTCCCAAAGCGTCGCACCTCTCTGACCAAACTTTGTCAACTCTCTCAAAAACTGTTTCTCTCTCGATATTCGGTGTTTCAAGTACGCCTGGGTTAACCGCTCGCCGTCAGAAATCACGTCGCCGTGCGAAGGATAACATCTCGCTCGTTGTATTGTCGTCGTCGTCGTCGTATCCTCCCTTTCGCCGTTACTACCACTCTTATTATTACTTTTCATACTGCTCAATTTCTCGTTTGACCTCGTGAACGCTTCTAACAACCTCCCCAAACTCATCGAATACGCGCTCAAATCCTCAAACTCTGCCGTGCTCCCATTCATCAAACAATCTCCGGCGAACACGGCGTCGCCGCCGTCCTCCTCGTCCCCTAACAGCCGAAAACACACGTGATCCTCCGCGTGTCCGGGCGTGTGCATCGCTACCAACGTTGCCCCAACGCATTTAAACACGTCCCCATCTCGTATGTCCACATAATGCCTCCGTTTCTCCTTCCCTTGGCCGTCCTCGTTCTCGTCCTCCTCTTCCGTCCTCCTCGCCACCGCCATCTCGCCCTTCTCTTTCCTCACCATCTTAAACGCCTGAAGCCTTGCATCTCCGCACGCCTTCCTCACGACGTCCACCCCAAACGCGTGATCTGGATGCCAATGCGTGAGCAAAATTCCGTGCAACCGTTTCACTTTATGTTCCCGCATCGCCAGGCGCAACGCGTTTCCGTACTGGCACCTTTTCCTCCCATCTCCCGCATCGATCAGCCATCGAATTTCCCCACTGCCGACTAAATACGTGTTCGTGCCTTGCAAGGTCAGCGGCGACGGATTCCCGCCGAGAATTCGAACGACGTTTTTGGAGAGTTTCGATATCCGCGGTAAGGTTGGTACTCCGCGCGGTTGCTTCGAGGACGTGAAGAGCGTGATGAATGCGTTTGCAACGGTTTCGAAGAAGAAATATCTGTTCAGGCCGAGATGAATGAGCGTCGATTTCATCGACGATTTAGACGACGACGACGACGACGCGTCTTCTTCTTTAGCTTCTTCTCGAATAAAACCAGAGGAGTGAGACTGCGGCGCGAGAGGAGATATTTCTTCGTCGCGTGGTGTCATGTTTAGCGCGCGCTCGTATCTTCTTCGCGTCGTTTTAACGCATTTTTAATAACGACGAAAACGCTTCTTTTTTCGTTTTATTTTTTTCTCTCAGATCAGAGGTCAAACAAAACTCTACTCGTAATAAAAATGACCGCGGCTGGAGGAGGTAAATCCGGCTACGACGCCGCGAACGACGCGGCGAAGACGCGAGCGCAGCAAGAGGCGGCGAGAGGAAAAGGCGCGTGGGACTGGTACGTCGTTCCATTTTTATTCTTTGTTGTGAGTTGGATCTGATTATTTTTTAAAAGCGAAAAGTATTGCGAGATATTACCAGAAGACGAAGCGAGAGTGTTCGAGGAGATCGCGACGGCGAACGAGGGAGATTTCGTCTTCGAAGGCATTCCGTGCGTGCAACCGAGGACGGATTATGCACATTTGGCGTTTTTCTTCGACGGGTGTCGATATCGCATCAAAGCGGACGTGACAGAAAAATGCCAAGATATCAAAAAGAGACTCTGGGAGAAAGGATGCGGCAAAGGCGAACCGATGTCAACTGGTCGAAGGAGGACTGTTGAAGATTGGCGAGAGTTGACGCTATTGTACTCGTGCGAGATTATACCCGAAGACACGACGTTATTGGATTTTGGCGTTCCGCCCGGATGTAAATGTTTGATTGCAATCGAAACGGCGATATTAGAATCCGGGAAACCTTCTGCTTCCGATCCGTATTGGAACTAGGAAAGAAATTACGTAACTGTGCTGCTATTGCGGCTAGCTTCCTAATGATAATAATATTACAAAACATGCTATTTTCATTCTACGTTGACTTTGGTTTCGAACACGAGACGTTCACCGCTGCCCCATTTCCAGTACGCGGCGATACCCAACGAGTAAAGAATAATCGCCGGTCCAAACATGGACAGTTCCCATTCTTGCGTTTCTTTAATTAAATATCCAGTCAATGGAACGCCAATGACGCCCGGTAACGCCCCACACGTATTCGTGATACCTAACAAAATCGACGCGTATTTTGGACTCAAATCTTGGTGATTGGAATACAAACCGGCGTAACTAAACGATTGGAACGAAATGCCTATGGTCAATAAAATAACCGTCGCCACTGGATCTTCAAAATACGTCGACAATAACATCGCGAACGCCGGTGCGGCAAACGCGACGGATTGACATCCTTTACGTACTATCGTCAAATCCGTACCTCTTTGGATGAGTCCATCTGCGGTAGGTCCGGCTAACGTTCCAACCGCGATGTTCGCTATGGGCGGCAATAAAGTCAACAAAGACGCGTTCGTTAACGACAAACCAACTTCTTGCGTGAAATACGTTGGCAACCACGCCAAGACGACGTATGTACCCCAGTTACCGACGAAATGAACAAACGCCAAAGCTTTGATTGGGTCTGAGTTCGCGAATTGCCCCCACGGCACGTTCTCAAACGTAATCTCTTCCTTCGGCTTTCCTGGTTCTTGGTCTGCCTCTTGTCTGCTCCCGAACAAGTTCGTCACCGGTGTCTTCCCTTCGTCAATCGCTTTCGTTGTGACCCCACCTGCGGCAAACAAACCTAACGCTAACACGATCCACAAAGCGCCAAAACTACCGAAAATATCAAACATACCCCTCCACCCCGTCTTTTCCATAATAAACGGCGCCACGGACAAACCTAAAATCGACCCGACGTTAAACCCGCTAAAGGTAAACGCCACCGCTCGCGACCGCTCACCAACCGGCATAGCTCTGGCGATGATATCCGTCACCGCCGATGGCACGACGCCTTCACCCAAACCAACTAAAGCTCTCGCGAAAAACAACGCGGGTAAATTATCCCCGGCTAAAGGAATCGCTAACGTCGCCAACGAAATAAACGTCAAACCTAACGGCAGAACTCTCGCCCCGCCAAACTTCGTGTTTAAAAACCCGCCTGGAATTTGCGACAGCGCAAAGCCGTAAAAAAACGACGATTGCAAAATCCCCGACTGCGCGGTGTCCCACGAAAACTCCCGACTCATAGGAATCACCGCCACCGACATGTTAATTTTGTCCATGTTACACACTACAAACGCACACGCGCAACAGACCATCAACTTATACCTCGCCGGCGCGGACTGGTACGTGTCCGATAACTCGTTTACGGATTTCGGAAAGGTGAACGCCCATCCTTCTTGTTGCATGTCATCCGTGGTTACTAAAACAACTTCCGGTTCCGCCGTCGCGTCGTCGCTTCTCGACAACATCGTCTTTTCCGCCGCTGCTCCTCTCGGTTCGAGTTTACTATTATTCTCTTCACTACTGCTCCTCGTCATCTCAATCATCCTCTCTTTCACTTTGTTGCTTTCGTCGTCTTTGTCGTCCTCCTCCTCCTCGTTCTCGCTCGTCTGTTTCTTTCTCTCTCCCAACAATCTCCTTCGCTCTTTCCTATTCATTCGTCTGTTGTTGTTGTTGTTATTATTGTTATTATTATCACCGCTCGAAACCATAAACGAGAAAGATGACGGCACGTCCTCGAAATCCTCCTCGTTTTCGTCTCTCGTCGCCTTCGCTCTCGTCCTCCGCATCGACGATGATTCGACATTAGTCTTGTTAAAACAAGGACGACATAATTCGTTTTTAATGTTTCTTCTTCGTCTCTCATCAGCACCGCACGAAGCAGAAGAAGAGGAAAAGAGGCAAAACGAAAAAGAACGTGAAGAGGAGGCGAAGATCATCTCTCTCTCGTCTTCTTCTTCTTCGTCGTCGTCGTCGTCAGCGCACTTTTATGATGACGACGCTCTTTGGAAAGAAAAGAAAAGGGGAAGAAAATTGTTTAGGGTGTAGGGTTTAGAGGTGGCGGCTTCACTCACTCTCTCACACACACATCTCTTCACACTTTAAACGCGCGCAAAAGGGGCAACACGCGACGACGCAACAAAAATGACCGACCAAGGAGGAGGAGGAGGACAAAACAACATGCAAACAATGACCCCGGAACAGCGCGAACAAGCGTTCGCGATGGCGAACCAAGAGATGGAATACCGAGTGGATTTATTCAACAAATTGGTGCACTCGTGTTACGAGAAGTGCATCGATAAGAGGTTTAAAGACGGCGATTTGAACGTCGGGGAAACCGCGTGCGTGGACAGGTGCAGCTCGAAGTATTGGCAAAGCGTGGGGATTGTCGGGCAATTGCTCGGGGCGAATCAGCAGCAGCAACAGCAGCCGTGAGAATATATATCCGTAGTAGGTAGTCGTCGTAGTAGATTCGTAGTGTTTGACATGCAATAGTAGTTCCACTTTATCCAAAATCTCTCTTCTCTTTTGCTTTGACGATAAAGTTCAACTCTTTGTATTACATACTCAAAGCCGCTTCTTCAGCGGTAATACATAACGTCCGTTCGAATGAGAAACTTACTCTCTCCCGCCAAGACTTCGCGACCGTCGTGGAGCAAGTGCTCGTAATCCTTGTCGACTTCTTTGTTCCCGTGCGGGAAGAGTAGGATATCGCCGGTTTCGCCTTTTACGCTCGCGACGTATTCGACGAGAGGGAAGTTGCCGTCGCCGCAGTTTTTGGTGAGACCAGAGTTGGATTTGCGAGAGTTCGGTTGAGAGTCGAGGAAGAATCCGGTTTCGCCGCCGAGGTGCGCGGTACCGTTTAAGTAGACTATGAGCGAGTACGCGCTGCACATCTCTTTTTCTTTAGCTTTCGCGGTGGTGGACTTGTCGTAGTGCGGGATGGAACACGTCTTTTCGCTGTATCGGTAGCATCGCAAGCGTTCGTCGAGGAGGAGATTATCGTCGTCGACGAGGTATCTGCCGCTTTTCCCATCCATACCTGATCGAAGCGGTAAATATTCGCGTATCCTTTTAGCCATAGCTTCGAGAACGGCAGTGTTTTTGTTGTTTTCGTTGTTCATCGGCAACCACGAAACCGGCTCCACGGGAAGTCGAGATTCGCCATAAAACGTATCCGTCGAGGAAAGCGCTATTATCGGGTCCACGGCGAGAATTTTGAAACCTTTCAAAACAGATTTCACGGATTCTTCGTTCGCCGTGAAATATTCATCGGCGCTGTTCAATATTTCCAAGTTGGTGCGCATGATTTTCTCCGCCATGGATTCTCTCCTCGCGTTTGTTTGATTGTACTTGTTCGGTTGGATTTGATTCACATATTTCGCGAGAATCTGTGCATTCGATTTTGTGAAGACGTTTCGTAGAAGAAACGCGCCCGGGACGCCATCTATTGCTTCTTTTCGCACTGCCTCGGTATCATCAAAACTTCGAAGCGCTGATACCGCCTCCGATTCTTCGATCACACGATCCTCTTCCTCCACATCGTAGCGAGCGACGGGGATCTCTTTCCCAACGGAGAACGATTTATGGTCATTCAAGCACCTCACTTCAATCGCGCGATTGCGTTCGGCGTAATACGCGTGCCAAAAACTATCACGAATATCTTCTGCGTTTTGTGCTGCTACTCTTTTCGTGCGTTTTCTCAGCGCGTGCCAATTTTTGAACGCCCCCCTGTTAGTGTTGCCATAGCCACCAGTTTTACTGCTCGTCGGCGCTTCCTTCGTTTCGTGTTCCAACTGATTAATGAGCGCTTCAATTCGACGGTTGACTTCCGCATCCGTAATCTCACTCGCAAAATTTGTATTGATGTCTCTTTTTGCCAACTCGCGAGGCGTCAGTTTCAAAATATCATCTCTCGAGCTTGGGTCGGCGCCGAGCGCGAGCAAAGTGCGATACGTTTGCAAAGCGTTTTTGGTGCCCAAAAGCTGCGATGGTTTCTCGAACATCGTTTCGATATCCTTTGCGCGCTGCGAGTCACGTTTCCACGCCGCTTTGTTTAGTCGTTTCAGTTCGCTCTTATTCTCGTTCCTCTCCTCATCAGCACTCGGTCGAAACTCTTTAATCTCGGCTAATTTTTTCACCAAATCATCGTATTCCTCCTGTATCGCGGCACCGACGACGTATTTTTGCATCAACGTCGCCGCTCGATGCAACGGTGTCATTCCGAATAGATCTCTTTGATTGACCAAACCACCGTATTCGAGTAATTCTGAAATCATGTCTGGCTCTCCGTAAGAAGCGGCAAAGTGCAGCGGCGAGCCTGCCCCGTTGTCTTGCGATGCGTAGTACGGGTCTACGTCAATAATATTGCGAAATAAATCCAAGCGCCCGGTCGATACCGCGGCGTAGAAGGTTGTAGGAGGATATCGGACTCGATGGCGTTTAATAGCATCATCATCTTTTTCGTTTCTTTTTTCGTGTTCTACGCGCTCTTCTTCTTCTTCTTCTTCTTCTTCTTCTTCTTCCTCGAATTGCAACCGCCGTTGAAATCGTTCAATTTTCGTGCACAAAAACTCTTTGTCTTCCATCTTTGCTAAATCCGACGGTCGAAAGCCTTCTAGATCCTTTCTGCAATGTAAGGAATAGGAAAGTCCAAGCCTTCTTGAGTTCTCAATAATCCAATCTACAACTCTCTCGTTCCCTCGCTGCGCCGCTTTGTGCAACGCCGAATGCCCATTGGCGTTAACCAATCGAAAAGTCACATTCAACGAACGTAAATATTCACACACGTCCACGTTATCACCGTCGCTTTGACACGCCCACATGGCCGCGTTACACCCAAACTGATTCGCCGATTCTCTCGCGTTTGCACCAAACCTAATCAGTAGTTTCATGACATCTATCTCACCTTTCCAAGTTGCCCACGCAAACGCCGACGTTCCGTCGTTTGTTTTGCAATTTACGTCAACTTTACACGTTTCGAGCAGATATTTGCACACGCGTATGTTACCATTCCTCGCGGCCCAATGCAAAGGCGTTCGTCCTTCGTAACTCCGCTTGCCTTTTTGCGGCTGATTCGGGTCGAAATTGAGCTCTTCGATGAGATATTGAACAACCTGCAAACTATCCGAACCGCACGCCCAGTGCAAACACGAGGCGCCGTTTGAGTCCAAGCAGTTCTTCACATCCTCCGTACAATTTCGCAGCGCGTCTATATCACCTCTTCTTGAATACTCCAGCGACTGAAACGGTAATCGCACAATCTTTTTCTCTATGATGCATTTCTCAAACTCTTCACCTAAATCTCCACCCTTCGCCGCTCGTATCGCTTTCTGCAAATCGTCGGGATCTTTCCTCTTCTTTTGTTGAAGTTTACCGCCGCTACTGCTACAATCACCACCAACACCCGGTGCTATCCTAACTAAACTACCGTTCAAAATCACGCTCAACGCGTTCCTCTCCGCCTCTACTTCCTTCATCGCGTCCCTGTGCGTCAAATCGTGTTTCGTTTTCTGATGCCACCACAAAGCTCTCTCGTCGCTCGCAAACGCGCCGCACTCGTGACACCGCCACCACCCGTCATGTTTACACGTTTCGTAATACTCCACCGAACAAAACCAAATCGAGCCGGTAGACTCGTTCACTTTAGCGTGCACGTACAGTCCTTTCTGCGTTTCATTATTCATGAATTCCAGTAAACATTGAGCAAAACAACTCGGCGTCGCGAACGTTCGCTCGGTGCCCATGTTCGATGTTAATTTGACGAGACAACTTTTTTTCTCTTCATCATCTTCTTCTTGCATCTCCTTCAACGCATAAAACATCCGAATCGCGGCATCGGAAACTTTATCGAACGGTTTCGGTTGTTGTCGTTTGTCTTCTTCTTTGTCTTCTTCTTCTTTTGCGGCTTTTGATGTCTCGTTCGATGGCGCTTTCCTCGTCATAAAAAAGCGTCGATTGGTCACCGAAAGTGTTTCCAATGCAGACATCTCTTCCCCCGAAGCGTGCAAAATCGTGAGAGACGCGAACAAAGCTCCAAGGAAAGCGTCGTCGTCGACCATTTCCTTGTCCCCGTTTTGTGCTCTTAGAAAAAGGCGAAGCGTTTCGTGATGATAAATCGTGTCATGTGTATATCTAAAATGAAGAAATTCTCTTGGTACAAGTCTCTCAACAATCACACAAAACTAGTAGTACACGCTTCGCATCATCACCTGGGATGCTTCAATATGCGATCTAAATCATCTAAAGGCCTTTGCTGCTGCTGCTGTTCTCCTTCGTCTCCTCCTAAGGCTAAGTCTTCGGAGCTCATTCGTGTTATTCTTTCCCTTTCCTCGGCGACGGAGATGTACTGTTGGTATCGACTGCTGAAAATCTCGATGTAATACGTCGCGCCGTTCCAAACGCAAAAGCTGAAACAGAGTAAAATGATGAACGTGTGCACGTAAAAGTTGACGTAACACGCCGTGGCGACGACGAAGGTTATCGTGGTGTAGATGAATTGCATGAAGACGAACACAAATTTGGTTTTTATGCTGTCCGGGGAGTACTCTTCGTCTGGACCAAAGAAACCGATTTTGCGGAATTGTTTCAACGTCCACGCGTTCTTTCGATTTTTCGTGTGCATGGAAATCCAACGCAAAGAGGTGACGAGTTCCGGATCATCTCGGAATTTCTTCGCGTCCATGATTTCCGTTTTAATGAGATACGCTACCTGCCAGACGATGTATAACGTCATCGGGTAAATCCAAAACTCCTTCGTGTAGTGTTTATACGCGTCCAAGGTCAACTCGGCGACGTCCAATCTTTTCTCGTCGTCGCCATGGCCGTACCATCGTCCACACCACGTCAATACCGCCGGCCATAAATGAAGAAAAACCGATTGGACTTTATCCCACGAGTGAAACACGAGCGAATTTCTCCAAATCGGAATCGCAATCAATATCGGTCCATTCGAAAACGTAAAAATAGTTCGGTACAATTTCACGTTCCCGTAATCGTACAAATGAAAATACATCGTTGCCGCGTGCGAAAAGTAGCAAAAATCCATCATAAAGTATTGCCACTTGAGTTGCACGTAATACACCATCCTCGTTAACAGTAAGATCGGCATCGCGTAGCAATAAAACACCCAAAACTTTTCCGGATACTTCACCGCCACCGCTTCCGTGGTTAACAACCCGAACACGCCCGAGAAGAACGCGACTTTATCCACCGTCTTGATCGTCTTTGGAACTTTCAGAAAATCTCGTATCCGATAGTTTGGATCTCCCGTGATTCGTTTCCTCGCCACCGATTTCGTCTTCTCGATGGTTTTCCTTACCATTTTCTTCGGTCCTCGATTCCGTTTCGGCGACCCTCCTGTTAAGGATTTTTGTTGATTTACCCTTTGCAAATCATCCTCATCCTCATCATCTTCGAAACCCCCTTCTCGACTCAAAGTCCCCCCGTTTTTCTCACCACCACCACCACCACCCTCGAACCCGTCGTTTTTCTCGTTCTTGGAGGAGGACAGCGCGCGTTGCAGTCTGTTTCTCATACTCGTATTCCTTCAAAAGCAGTCTCTTTAAATTAGGGGAATTTCCAATAAAGAAGACCTCCTTTAACACTAAAGTTTGTTATTACGAAGCCGCTCGAGAGATCTCGTTTGAAAAAGAAACCTCAATTCCTCCTCTTCAAAAGAAGTGTCTGCTTCCAAACTTCCAAAGAATTCGACAGAGAGAGAGAGAGAGAGAGAGAGAGAACGGCAAAAGAGAGACACAAACAAACAAACAAAAGAAAACTTTTCTTGTGTGTTTTGTGTGAAAAGCGTTGCTTTCCATTTTTTTGCTTCTTTATTGTTTAGGGTGTAGGGTTTAGGAATTGACGAAAGCACGTCTCTCTCTCCAAACAAACACCAGAGACAAAAAAACGACGCGAATGGCTTTTGCATCATCGAGCGCGGCAAAACCATCATCGTCTGTTTCATCGTCCTCTGCGTTCGCGTCCGGTGAAATTGAAGGAGGGAAAGAGCAGGAAATTCTTCTTCTGAATAAAAGGAATACAAATCAGCTTTTAATACGAAACCGAGAACGGCGAGAACGTTTGTGTACCATCCAGAAAAACATTCTGGCGGGTTTGATTCTTTCCGGAGCGATGTTTTTGATTCTGAACGTGTGCGTGAAGATGAAGGAGGAGATAAAAGCGCGAGGATAATGCAAAGATGACGACGACGACGATGCTTTCGGAGAGAGAAATTCTATCCCTGGTCGAACCTTTGCTGCCGAACGGAGTTGGAATAAAGTGCGTGATATCAACGACCAATCCGAAACGGTTGTGTTTGGAACACCTGGAGAGTATTGAAGGAGGAGGAGGAAAAGGAAGAAACGCGGGAGAGGGCGAGGATGGGAACGACGAGGACGACGATTCAGACGACGACGACATCGAAGACGACAATTTTGGTGAGAGTATGCGCGAAACGACGAGTGCGCATACTAAGAAGAATGGTGCTGATGAGAAGAAGAAAAAGGACGCGCTGCTCGACGTGGAGATTATCGTAGGCGAAGAGCGCATTCGCGACGCGAAAGTAGCCATCGCGAAGTTATGCGACGATAAGAGTCACAATGCAGGAGTAAAAACTGCGACGCCGAGTGCGTTTGAAGAGGAGATATTGCGCGCGAAGCATAAAAATAAGAATAAAGGAACGTTGAGAATACCGGTGGCGTGTTTGGAGACGCGCTGTAAACGCGCGCTCTTTTTAGTGTACCCGCATCGAGCGCACACTTTGCGAACGTGCGCGCAGTTTTCACCGTCGGTTTTCGGCGACTCGAAATCGAGGAGGTGTTTGATTGCGAGGCAACTCGTGGAAGGGTTGAGCATCACGCACGAGAATGGATTACACATGCGCGGAAGAGTTGGTTTAGAGAATTGCTCGATCAATGAAGACAAGGCGAAAGAAGCCATCGAGAAAAACGTGGAATTAACGATGACGCCTTTGATTGAGATTGGCGCGCTCGCTCGCGCGAGCAACCACGCAGTCACGTCGACACCAACACACAGCATCGAAAACAGAGAGGAAAGAGATAAGGAAGACGCGATGGAGGAAGACCGACGAAACTTGCGTGGATTAACCGCGGCGTGGCGGCTAGGCGCGATTTCAAATCTGGAATACATTTCGCGCATCAACGCCATTTCCGGACGCCGCGAAGGCGATTTTCGGTTTCACGCGTTCATGCCGTGGGTCATCGATTTTTCGAAGCATCCTTTCTCTTCCTCCATGAACGAAAGAGCATCGAGAAGTACTGCAGAAGACGATGACGACGATGAAGATAAACCCTTATTCGGTTACCGAGATCTCACGAAAACGAAAGCGCGACTCATGAAAGGAGATGAAATGCTCGATCGATCGTTCGTAAACTTTGGCTACCATCTTCTCGACGACCCCTCAATGTCAGAACTCGGAGCGTGCGTTCAATCGGCAAGGAACTTATCGAAAGCTATGCTTCAAAAATTTGTCCGACCAGACTGGGAACCGAACGAATACCCGAAATCGATCCAGCGTGTTTTTGAAACGACGCCGGATGAATGTTTACCGAGATTTTATTACGACCCGAGCATTTTCAAATCGTCCTTGATTGAAGACGGCTTGCACGATTTACAAGTCCCCGCGTGGATTTCGTCCTCCGGCGACGCGGACGAATTCGTACGAATCCACAGGAGCTGCTTAGAGTCTGATTTCGTGAGCAAAAGGTTACACGCGTGGTTTGATGTACATTTTGGGTATCAAGTCGGCACGGCGTCCAATAATCCAAGTGCAGTCGAGGCAAAGAACACGTGTAAATTCGGTGAAGATAATGGGAAGTTACTCGCATACGGACGCACGAAAGTGTTCAGATACCCGCATCCAGTGCGTAAAACGCGAAATAGTCCTTTACGCGCGATAAGTTTAAACGGAGACGGAGAGGAAGTAGACGAGGACGACGAGGAGTACGAAGACGTGTTGAAGAAATATCGCAACGTCGATTTGAACGAATCGCAAGATGAGGTGTACGTCGACGCGCTCACGACACCTGAGAAAACGAGTAAAAATAATGCATCAGAAATAAATGATCTCAGAGCCTTAGGCGCAGCTTTGTTCACTATATTCACCAACCGAGATATTCCGGAGCATTTTCGCGAGATTCGCGAACGAGCGCTGGTGGACACGCTCGGCGCGTTTGTCGATGTTAACGATTTTAATCTGGAGAGCGATACGAGAGAAGAAATGCGCGTGTTATTGGACGCAATAGATGACTCGAACGAAATACCAGATCTGATCGAGAAGCTCATCTTCGATGAGACACCGCCGAGTGCAAAAGAGATTCTGAAGTTGGACGCATTCTTGAATGCGAAAGCGTTGGAGGATTTGAGAAAAGTGCGAAATGACTCTAGACTTGGGTCTACGAAACGCTTAGTCGCGTGCGATGAAATCGCACGTCGAGCAATACAAAGTCTCAAAGATATCGGTAATGATAGAAATGCTGTTCAATCGTTCAAAGCGGCGACTATTCACGCGTCTATTATCGTCGAAGAAAGCATGCACGCCATCGCGTGCGCTTCCAAAGCGCATCTCGAAAAATACTCGCGCAGGAGCATGGAGCGCGCAATGACGGCTGCGTCACTTTTTCAAAGCTGCGCGGAGTATTTGTGTGCATTAGAACACATATCTCGTACATTGTCATCGATGATGACGGCAACGAATATAAGCATGTATATTCTCCGAAAACCAAACATTCTGGCCAAGCGTGTATTGTTGGCACAGTATTCTGAGTGTCTTGAATCGGGTGCCAACGAAAACGTCTCGTCTCGAAAGGGTGGTTCCTCGGCTAAAGAAATGATTTACCGAATCAATGAAGAAGGACCGAGTTTCCGCAGAGAATTGCTGCATCCGGCTGTCTTGACCTCCGTTGCCTCTGCCGTGTGTTCTGATTACGATTTCGAGGAGAAAATTCTTCCTTCGGTGCTTTCAATCGCTACTTCTCCGAGAACAGACGTCAACGAGGAAGAATTCACAGCTTCCATGGCTGTTCTAGAGCAAATCATCTCGCGGTTGTGTATGCCAGTCTTACTCCGGATCGTCGTCGCGCCGTTGATCTCATTGATACAAAATTCCGTGAATCGTGATGGTGTCGACCGAGCGAAACAGGCGATTGAAATGATTCGCAACGCTCGTCGATTGCCCGCGCACCTCGACATCATCGAGTTCATGTCACTCTCGACAACGGAGACGAATGCACAGAAAGAGAACGTCAAGAAGATTGAACGGAAGAAATCCAGAGAAATCGCGCTCTTATCGTTGGAGAGGTATGTGGCAACGGGTGGAGATTCGGGCATCGCGGATATTGACGCCGACGACGCCGACGACGATTCAGAAGAGGAGATTGACGAAGCGGTCGTAAAAATACGAAACCGTGGACCGTGGATATTTTTACCCGGAGATAGCGTTGCTTCTTCCAACAGTCCAAGCGCGTTATTGTCTTCATCAATTGGATTTTTTCGCGATGAAAGTACGAAACCTTGGGTGGTGCGTTTAGAAACGCTCGCCAAGTGGAGAGCGCATTCGAGAGGCTTTGGCGTCGATGCTCGGAAGTCAATCGAAATGCCAAACCGCGAATCTTCGAACGCAAAAATTTATTCGCGATCAGTAACAAGCGATAACTCGAGAGTAAATGGGAACAACAACGATTTCTTTGACGGGAACGGCGCTTTACGAGTTTCCGAGTCTGAAACGAGAGTCTTGACGTGCGGCGCGCACTATCGCGGCGGCTTGCGAAGAGGCACGGCGTGTCGGATTTGGTTCATCAGCGCGAGCCCAAAGAATAAAGAGTCGTCGATCGCAAACGCTACTTCGTTTTTGCAGTTTCGAGCGCCTTTCGCGATTCATGAACCAGATGCGAATATCCGCGCTGGATGTTTTCTCGATCCGCAAGGTGAGACGATAGCGACGGCGGACGACGCTGGTTATTTGAGTTTGTTTTTAGCAAAAGTAAGCAAAAGGTCATCCAACAACAGTTTCGACGATACCATCTACGACGACATCGATAGCGACGAATTCAACGACGGCGCGGAATGCCCAACGCTATGGCGTTCGAGGGACAAGTCCCTCCTGTCCAGGCGCGATGGATTTTCGTGCCTAGCGCACGACTCGAATTTAAGCACCTTGGTCGCGGGTACTTTGCGAGGTTCCATAGCCATTGCGGATTGCGAGACTGGTTCGTTTACGAGAACGCATGTGCTATCAGAAGAAGCGAACGCGCGCGTTCGTTCTATCGAGTGTAACGGTGCCAGTAATATTTTTTGCTCGTTCGGGAACGGATCCGTCGCCGCCATCGATGCCAGAACGTGTAAAGTGTTTGCGAATTTCCAAGCGCACGACGACCATTGCACACGAGTGCGATGTTTAGAAAATCATCAAGGTACGAGCAACTTCCAGTTCATCACGAGTTCAAACGACGGTATTGTGAACGTATGGGACGCGAGGAAATTTTCATCGCGTTCGACGGCAAGAGTTCGTTCGTTTCACGTTCCGCCGAGCGATGCTCGCGCGCATCAAATGTCTTCCAGCGATAAGAACAAACATCGCGCGAAAGGGAACGCAATATGCGATTTCGATATGCTTGACTCAAAAAGTTGTTTCATCGCGACGGTAGCAAATGGTATTGGGGTATTCGATGCGGAAGACTCGAGCGCGGCAGATGACGAAATGTCGAGTAAAGTAGAAACGAGGAGTTTGTACGATGACGGCAACAGCGCTTTACGTGCGATTCAAATATTACCGCGAAGTCGATTGTTTGTCGCTTTGTCTTCGGATGGAATGGTCCGCGTGTGTCGTTAACAGACGCTTTAAAAATAGATGAGTAGATTCGTTTATTCTATAGATTTGTATTTGTAGTATAGTACTTTTAGTTAGTTTACGCACTAATCGCACGCACGTGGAAGGCATTTATCGAGATCCCTTTCGAAAATACGACTCATCTCTCGCGTCTCGAATCGCCTCGATGGATCGTATCTGTCTTTTACGCAAAGAAATTTACAATACGCATTCCCGTATTTTTCGTACAGAGAGTACGTCTCAACGTCCTCCCAGCCGAACTTGCCAAAGTGCAACCTTCCATCGCACTTCTCTTTCGACGCTAAATAACGAATCGCGTCGCGGAACGCGGCTTTTCCTTCTTCGTTTCTCTTGTAGTTTTCAATGTTTACGTACATGCTCGGTCGCGCATGCGCCGGGGACAATAACGCGCTTTCCGCGTTTAAGAATCGTATTAATATTGGACTTCTCCAATATTTTTGCCTTTGTTCACTTATGCTATCTAAGAAACCGCGTAAACACTCGCCCGCGTTGGCCAGAGGCACGGCGAGCTCTGCTTGATCGAACGGATAATTGTCGTTTCGATCGAGTTGTTCTTCTGTCATCGCGAGATATGCGCTTGCGTTTGAAGCGACGATACTTTGTAAGGAGGGTTCGAGAGCGTCTTGCCATAAGTTGGTCCACACCGAGACGAGATCGTCGTTTTGCATCAAACGATTCCGAATGGAACTCGGATTTAAAACGCTCTGGGCTGACGCGCTTGCTGCGTCTACCGACGACGCTTTGAAATAATACTCATCTAGCACTCGCGCAGGTGAGGACGACGACGAGAATAAGAAATCATCCTCGTTCGCATCATCATCATCATCATCATCATCATCACTTCTTGTTCTTTTCGAAAAGTCAGTGATTACTCTGCGAATCTTCACGCGTTGCGCGTCTCTCGTCGGAACGTAGTAATAATAAGATAAGTCATCCATATTGCGAACGGCAGAGCGCCGCATGGCACATGAATGCCACCAATCCATCCCGTTGTCAACGCACCTCCTCACCGCGGCGCTGATCATTTCAATTTCTTGGAGCATGTGGTCTTCGCTCACGAATCGGTTCATTCTGTGAACCTCGTCTTGCTTGAAAATTTCGAACGTAGCCGCTAACGTAATGCCGAGTTGATTCACGTGACACCGAAACGCGTCCATAACATCTCTCCCGTGCGTCCTTTCCGAAATCGTTTCCACGGTTCCGTTATGGAGCATCGTTCGCAGACTCACGAGTTGCGACGACAACGAACCAAAAGCTAACGACGACCCGTGCGAACACGTCGCGAGCGCGCCTCCAACGGTTTGATCTATAAACCAAGGCACAGATTTCAACGCGTACCCTTCCTCCGCGACATATTCAAGCATCGTTCTCATTTTCTCTCCCGCATCCACCGTAACTTTTGCCTTCAATTCTCTCTTATCGAACACGCGCGCGCGACTTTGTTCCTCCTCGACCACTCTCACCTCGTTCATAAAAATATTCACGTTCCTTTCCTCTTCCTCTTCCTCGTCGGTGGTTCTCGCGCACCAAAACTTCTCGTTCCACGAGTGCGCGTCCGAGCTCACCGCGCGGATTACTTTGACGTCCCGTCTCCAAAGAATTCGTTTCAACTCCTCTTCAGTTCTCGGAAACGCCACGCGTTGGTCGTATCGACATTTCGCTAAACCTTGAAAATTCGATAACAACGCGCCTTTTTTCTCTCGACCTTCCGCGACGACGACGAGTTGGAAAACTCCGAGAAGAAGAAGAAGCGAAGTCGTCATCTTTGCAGTTGTGATGGAAAAAAACGCACATGCGAGATGTAAATCAAAGGAGGCGTTACGAGAGAAAAAAGTAAAAAACCCTAAATACTGAGCCCCCTCTTTTAAGATCGCTTTTTGAATATTTCCCTCGAAGCGAACATTTAACAACGACGGAGCGCGACAACGAGCACGCGACGCCTTTTCGAGAGAAAGAAAAGAAAGAAGAGTTAACAACGAAGCGTTATCGACGCAACAAAATAATATAAGATATAAGTAAAAATGGAGAAAGTATTCCCCGAGGCGTTACAAAGTTTAAAATCCGCCGACCCTCTCATTTACCAACTCATCCAAAAAGAAAAGCTGAGGCAAATCCGAGGGATAGAACTCATCGCCTCGGAGAATTTCACCTCCTCGCCGGTGATGGAAGCGTTAGGGTCGTGCTGCACGAACAAATATTCAGAAGGACAACCGAACGCGAGGTATTACGGCGGGAACGAAAACATCGATTTGATCGAGATGGAGTGTCAAGATCGAGCGTTAAAAGCCTACGGGTTGAGCGAGAAGGAGTGGGGGGTGAACGTGCAACCGTATTCCGGGTCGCCGGCGAATATGGCGGTATACGTGGCTTTGTTACAACCGCACGATAGAATTATGGGTTTGGATTTACCAAGTGGAGGACACTTGACGCACGGGTATTACACCGCGCACGGGAAGAAGATCTCCGCGACGTCGATTTTCTTCGAGAGTTTACCGTACAAGGTGAACTACGAGACCGGGTACATCGATTACGAGAAGCTGGAGGAAAAAGCGATGGATTTTCGACCGAAGATGTTGATTTGTGGTGGAAGCGCGTACCCGAGAGATTGGGATTATAAGAGGTTTCGAGAAATTGCCGATAAATGCGGGGCGATGTTGATGATGGATATGGCGCACATTAGCGGGTTGGTCGCGGCCAAGGAGCAAGCGTCGCCGTTTGAGTATTGCGACGTGGTGACGACGACGACACACAAATCCTTGAGAGGACCGAGAGCGGGTATGATCTTCTTTCGAAGAGACGAGAGAGCGTTCGAAGGGAAAATTAACAACGCCGTGTTCCCGAGTTTACAAGGCGGTCCGCACAACCACCAAATCGCCGCGTTGTGCGTCGCGTTGAAGCACGCGCAAACCGACGAGTTTAAAAAGTATCAAGTGCAAACGAAGAAAAACGCGGACGCGTTGGCAAAGAAATTGATCGAGTTAGGGTATTCCATGGTCACCGGTGGTACCGAGAACCATTTGGTGTTGTGGGATTTGCGACCGAACGGTTTAACCGGATCCAAGATGGAATACATTTGCGATTCCGTGCACATCACGTTGAACAAGAACGCGGTGTTTGGCGACGCGAGCGCTTTGACCCCGGGTGGATGCCGCATTGGCGCGCCCGCTATGACCAGTCGCGGTTTGGTGGAGAAGGATTTCGAACAAATCGCCGTATTCTTGGACGAAGCCGCGAAAATCGGTTTGAACGCGCAAGAAACGCACGGTAAGAAATTGGTAGACTGGAAGAAAGGCATCGACGGAAGCAAAGAAGTCGCGGCGTTGAAGGGAAAAGTCGAGGCCTTTGCCGAGGCGTTCGATATGCCCGGCTTTACCCGGGACAGCGTCGACATGTGAGTAAGTAAGTGAGTGAAAGCGAGGGCGAGAGTGTAACGTTTCGCCCTCCCGAGAGACTTGACGCGAGACGCGAGAGTCGCTTAAATTATTACACACATTTACACACACACACACACTGAGACCACTTTTAAAACACAAAGTCATACTACTACTATTTAAATTACACACAGTACCGATATTACTGGTACTCTACCGCGGTTCGTATTAAATGTCGCGTTGGAGCTCCTATTCCACCAACACCTACTCTTTTGCTTATTACGAAAAGAATTGCTCTTTTATGCGCTTAAAAATGCATCACACGATCACGTCCGTCCCAGCCGCGTTCGTCCTCAGAACGCTCGTATCTAACCTCCCACCTCTCTTCGTATTATTATTGTCTCGAAACCTATTCATCGGCGCATTTTTCGGCGTCGGTGATAATTTCTCTTTCATCGCAACATTTCCCCCGACGGAGAGTCTTCGCTCGGCGACTTCCGCGACGATGTAAAAGAGAAACCCACCTATGACTAAAATGAGAAAAACGACGACAACAACCGTTTGCCGTTCCTGAAGCTTCATATCCTTGGAGGAATCCGGATGGAAGTAAGATTCCAACGTTTCCGTCGTGCTGTCGATGCCCATAACAGTTTTCGTCTGTTTACGAGTGAGATGGCATTTTTATGTGGATTTGGTTAAATGCGCATTAAAAGTCATCTAAATCATCAATCTCTTCATCCGTATCGACACCAGATCCGTAATCGTGTTCATCGGTTTCGTCTCGCTCGTATTCGAGCAAGTTTTTGATCTTCTCGCCGTGGCCTTGGCCGGCGCGGCCGAGGAGACCGCCGGCGTCGCGAGGGAGCGTTTGGCGGAAGGTTGCGGTTTCGGCGTGGGTCCTCGATGCCGTCGCGGTCGTGGTCGCGATGATGTCATTTGTTGCTGTCGTTCCTCCTTCGTGTTGGTACGCGAGTTTGACGTTGCGTTTAGCGTCTCGTTCGCGTTGGTTTCCCCCGTTCGTCGCGTTGATGCCTAAATTGAACGTGGAAAACTTGTTGAGTTTGTCCGTCAATTTTTCCGTTCGGGAACGCTCTCGCGCTTTCTGGATATCCTTTTCGTTCCGTAACGCGTCGTCTATGGAGGTATACTCTAAAGCTATGCATTGGTTAGTAGTAGTACCACTACTACTGCTACTGGGAACCTTTACGAACTGCACGACGTCTGTCTCTCTGGTCTTCCTCGTCGCGCCTCGTTTCGCTTCCGCCGTGAAGAGCGTTTTTCTACCGCTTCCACCTTTACTTCTAATCCTACCGTTACTCTGCCTGGAAAGCGTCATCGCGCACGAACAGCTCGCATCGTTCGCGAGCACATCGCTCGCCGCGCTGCGTCCACTCCTCCGTCGTCTACTCCTCCTACTGCTGCTTCTCTCGTTACCGCCGCCATTCGTCGCCGTCGTCGTCGAAGAAGAAGAAAAAACTCGTTCTCTCACCACCACCCCTCTCGCTCGCGACATCCGTTGCACCGCTCGAACGAACCGAACGACGCTTTGTTCGCCGTATATAAAACTCACGCACGAAATGTCGTCGAGAAACACCACCGTTTGATGTTCCGAATCCTTCGACGCGTATCCAAATATCCCGGATCGGGGGATGGTGTTGTTACTCTTATCATTCCTAATCGCATCCGTTTTGTCCGTTCCCAACTCTCCCGTCGTCGTTCTTCTTGGCGAAAGCGATTTTGCTTCTTCTTCGTCTCTCTTCGTCTCACGTGCGTCTGCGTTCAGAATCTCCCCTAATTTCCCCAACAGTCTCTCCAAAGCGTTCTCGTTTTCCTCCTCCTTCTCAAAGCCGAAATCAAAGCCGCTTCTTCTCTCAAAAACAAACTCGTTCGCATCGACGACCACAACGTCCTCTTTTACTTCTTTCAACTGTTCCTCTACGAGTGTTTTCTGCGTCGTAAATCGCACGAAAAGAGTACTCCTCGCGCTCCTTTTCCGTTTCCGGGAAAGGAACGCCGTCGTCTTTTTAACCAAATCGAGGAAGACTCTGTCCCCTTCAAAAGTTGCATTTTCTTCTCGCAAAATATGCGCAGGTGCGAGATATTCGACGTTTCGGACGGACTCTTCGAGCGTTCGCAACGCTCGACGCATTTTTCGTGCGTTTTGGCGCAAACGTATGCGTATGTATATGTGCGCGTTTTATGGAGAATGTGCGTCATAAATTAACCGTTTTAGAGGGATGATGACGATGACTTTAGCGCAGCTCACGTCGTCGCCAATCGCCCGTCCTCCTCGTCTTTTTCGTCCGAGGAGGAAAAAAAGCGCGCGGTATTCTCGCGCGAAAAACACCACCGAAGCGAAATCATCGTCGAACGATGGAGTAAACGACGACGACGGGGAAAAGATGAGAAAAAATCCAGACTTGTACAGAAGCGGCGGCGACGAATTGGACGACGACGACGTGGTGCACAACGAACAAAGGAAAAGGACGATGAAGAAGAAACCAGACGTTCTCGCCCCAGCGGGCGGATGGCCACAACTGGAAGCGGCGATAAAAAACGGCGCGGATTGCGTGTACTTCGGCCTGGAGCTTTTAAACGCACGAGCGCGAGCGAATAATTTCACCGTGAAGGAGTTGCCTAAAGTGATGGATTTTTTACGAGAAAGAGGCGCGAAAGGGTACGTGACCATGAACGTGCTCGTATTCGACGATGAATTGACGGAATGCGAAAACTTAATACGAGCGTGCGCGACAAATGGCGTGGACGCGATGATTGTGCAAGACGTGGGCGCGGCGAGGTTGGTGAAACGGGTGGCGCCGAACATGGCAGTGCACGGATCGACGCAGATGTCGATCACGGATGCGAACGGCGCCATGTTCGCGAAGGAGATTGGGTGCGAGAGAGTCGTCGTCGGGAGGGAGTTATCCATTGAGGAGATAAAAACGGTGGTGGAGAAGTCACCGGAGACGACGGTTGAAGCGTTTACGCACGGCGCGTTGTGCGTGAGTTATTCCGGGCAGTGCTTTTCGAGCGAGGCGTGGGGCGGGAGGTCGGCGAATCGAGGGCAATGCGCGCAGGCGTGTCGCATGCCGTACGGGTTTGTAGTGAACGGGGAAATTAAAGCGATGGGGGACGAGAAGTATCTCTTAAGTCCGCAAGATTTAATGGCGGTAGATTTAGTTCCGCAATTAATCGACGCCGGCGTGTCTTGCTTTAAAATTGAAGGGCGATTGAAAGGCGAAGAGTACGTCGGGTTGACGACGGCGGCGTATCGGCGAGCGGTAGACTTAGCGTGGGAGAATAGAAATGTGTCCAAGAAGGAGTTGTTGACGGATGAGTCGAGATTGGAGTTGCGACAGGTGTTTGCTCGTGCGCAAGACGAACACTTTGACGGGTTAACGACTGGTTTTTTAGAGGGCACTCGGCATCAAACGATTGTGAGAGGGCGAAATCCGAGGCATCGAGGCGTATTCGCCGGGCGAGTGGTCGAAGTAGACGCAAAGAAAGAACGAGTGACGATACAAACAACAACAACGACTAACAACAACAACGAAGAAGATAGCTCTTCCATCAATGGCGTTTTGAAGCGCGGGTTTGGCGTCGTGTTTGATGACGGCGCGCCGGAACTCGACGAGCAAGGCGGTTTCATTTACGAAATCTTCGACGAAAGAGGGAGTTACGTGGACTCGAGCGAGATGTGTTCGAGCGAGTTTGTAACTTTGGCATTTGCGAGGAACTCAATGGATTACCAGAAAATTCGACCCGGGAATATCGTGTGGCGAACGTCGACGACGTCTGGCGAGAAGAAGGCGCAACATCGCAAGAAGGAGAAGAGCGAGGAAGAGGTAGTGGCGACGGCATCGTCCGCGTCGCCGAGTGCGGATGGGCGCGATGACGTCGTTTGTATAGTCTCTGGATCGCGCGATGCGCCTTTGAAGATCGCTTTGTACGATTCGTTAGGAAACGTTGGCGAAGCGATGACGTCCGTGCACATTTCAGAGGCGAAGAAACAACCGATTGATTTTCAATCCATCGCAAAAACGATCGGCGAATTAGGAGGAACGCCATTTTTTCTCGACGCTGAAAAGAACATCGACTGCAAGAAACTCTTCTTCTCGGAGACTGAGACCGATGAGAACAACATCTTCGTTCCAGCCGGCGAAATCAAGAAAGCGCGAAGAGAAGCGGTCGAAATGTTGCTGGAGAAACGACGCAACATGGGCGCGGTGAAAGCGGAAGCGATGGCGAGCGACGACGTGAGCGTTTCAGACCAAATGTACAAAAATGAAATTGAAAAATGGTGGGGCACGCCGACGGCAATCGCGTCAAAAACAAGAGAAAAGAATGTTCCGACAACAAAATCGTCTCCGGACGACGAGCCTAAACTTACCGTGCTCTGCCGAACGATGGAACAAGTCGAAACGTGTTGCGCGTTTGATTTCTTGGACGAAATTCAAGCCGATTTCTTGGAAGTCCACGGTTTACGCGACGCGGTGAAGAAAATCCAAGAAGCTGGTAAAAAAGCCGTAGTCGCGACTCCGCGCGTGTTGAAACCGGACGAGGAAAAATTGTGGCGGTTTTATTTAAGCTTAAACGCGGACGCCCTTTTAGTTCGGTCCGCGGGCCTACTTCGCAAACTGAACGAGTTGATCCCGGAAAAAGCGGAAGAAGGGAAAACCTATCCGCGACTTCGCGGCGATTTCAGCTTGAACGCCGCAAATGTTCTCACCACCTCCACGTTCCTGGAAAGGTTCAACCTGGAGCGTTTGGCGTTAACGCACGACCTGAACGCGCGCCAAATCCGCAACCTCGCCGCCGCGCTTCCTCCGCAAACCGCCGCCTCGAAAATCGAAATCATCCTTCACTGCCATCTCCCAATCTTCCACACGGAGCACTGCGTCTTTTGCCGTTTCCTCTCCGATGGTAACAGCTACAAAGATTGCGGCCACCCGTGCGAAACAAACGACGCGCGATTGCGCGACTCGAACGGCAAAGACCATTTAGTTCTCGCGGACATGGGCTGTCGCAACACCGTCTTCAACGCCGAAGCGCAATCCGGCGCCATGTTTGTTCAAGATTGGATAAACATCGGAAACATAAAGAACTACCGAATTGAACTCGTGGATACGGATAAAAACGAAACTGTTTTGCTCTTACACACGTACGAGAAGTTGCTCAGAGGAGAAATATCCTCTCGAGACGCGTACGAGCAGTTGAGGAAAGTCAAAGACAAAAACGGAAACGTCCAAGGATGCAACGTCGGTTCCTTCGCCGTGAGAGAAGAGAAGAGCAGAGACGGGATGAAGAAAACCGCGGCTGAGATCAAGTTGAACAATCAGGAGAAAAAGAAGAAAAGGTATACTAATAACACGAATAAAGATAACAGTAGTAAGAAACCCTCCTCGTCGGTATCGAGATGAGAAGAGGAAGAAGCGAGAGGGAGAGACCGTCCGCTTGCGTAAAATCGAGATTCTTTGCAACCGTCAAAGAGCAGCCAAATTTGTATAAAATTCAACACAATTACACAACCGCAAACGACACACACGAAGAAAAAACAAGAATGCACTCGGTCGCCAGACAACTCGCCATTCGCGTGGCCACGTCTTACTCGTCGTCTTCGTCGAGTTCTTACTCGTCGTCTTACTCGTCGTCCAAAACGCTCAAAGGCTTTTCACATTCCAAAATCTTCGGGAAAAGGGCGATGGTGATGAAATTTACGACGACGACGCCTCGAGCGTCCTCGGACTCTTCTTCATCGAAGAACGAGAACGACAACACGGACGAATCGAAACCGCAAAACGAACTGATCGAAGCTCTGGATAAAATCTCAAAAAGGGAAAATTTGGTCAAGAAGAACAAGAGGAAACAGCCGGATGTTATCGTGGAGAATGCGGCACATCCGCCGCCTGGTGGGTCGGCTGCTTCGTTAGGCGGCGGCGGGGGATCGAATACGGTGATGGGACCGGGCACGTCCGAAGAGTGGCGCGAGTTGGACGAGAAAGTGAACACGTACCCGAGCGAGCGAAAATTTCAAGCCATTGGAGTTAACTCGCCGGAGTTTGTTGGAGACATGGTGAAACTCGTGGAAGATACGTTGGGCGACGGGAGGAAAGTGCATCCGGAAAACGTGACGAGTAACTTGAGTAAAAACGGAAAGTATTGCAGCGCAAACATGACGGTTGTTTTGATGAATGGGGAAGAGGTGATTAATATTATGGCGAAGTTGAAAGCGGACGAACGAGTGAAGTGGTATTTGTGATTGATTGGTTTTAATTATTATCATTATTATTATTGTCAGTATTATTCTTTTGTTGCGAATTTACCCAACGCCCACAGCGGGAAGATGTTCTTATAGTTTGCGTACGTAATCATGCAGTTGTTGTTGAATACGCCCATGATATTTTCCTGCGGCCAATCGCCGTCTGGGAGTTGCTTTTTGAGCAAGCACGCGGCGGCTTTGCGCAACGGCGCGGCGTCTCTCTTCTCTTGACCGGTGGCGAGTAAGGCAAGCATAGCCCACGAGGTGTTGACGCAATGCGCAAACTCGGTTTTCCCGTCTTTTTCGTAGAGTTGATGATAGACTTTCTTTTCGCACGAGAGATAGCTTTCGCCCCATCCGCCGGTGGTTTCTTGTTGCTTGGAGAGTAAAAACTGCACCGCTTTACGCAAGTGTGGGCACGTGTCATACGTCGACCCGGTCGCAATCAAACCTAAAACACCAAACCACGTGCCGTAGGTGAAACAAATCGCCCACGAACCGTACCAGCTCCCGTCTTCTTTTTGAATGCTCTTCAAAAAGTTTCGGCCGCTTTTGCGCGCTTTTTCAATGCGGGGCACAATCGGGTGGTCCGGAAACCGTTTAGCGAACTTGGAAATCGCTTGGATAGATGCCGACGAACACTCCACGTACGGATAATCAATCATGATGTCCCCGAACGTCTCCGCCGGGTTTAAAATTTCTACCCACTTACCGGCTCGAGTGTTTTCGTACGTCGCCCATCCGCCGCTTCCTTGAGGCTTGAACCCAAATCTTTGCGTGTTTTGATAACTCAGAATCACATTTACGCAATCCGCTAATCGATCGACTGCTATTTTGTTTTTTGGGTCAATTTTAATCAAACCTTGATCTTCCATATCCATCACCGATAGCGCGGCTTTTAAACCTTCGCTGGAGCAATCTGAAATGGGCCATCCGTGGTCTCTAGTGCTAAACGGCCATGCGCCTTTGGAGATGTGTCGGTAATATTTCTTCAGTTCCGGCGCGTCATCTCTAACTTGACTGTCGTCGATATACTTAGCGGCGTCGCGCAAACACTCGTTGAAGTTTTTTGCCAACCCGGTCGCTTCAATCGCTTGAACCGCAAACGCGCAATCCCAGAGTTGACTGCCGTTGTATCCCTGCATTTTCATACCGTCTTCGGCGACCCATAAATAGTCCCAAAATCGAGGCATGTGTTTCTCCACGCCTTCTGCGTCGCCGCTAAAGTATCTGCACAAACAGTTGAACACTTTGTTGACTGGACCAATGTCCACGTATCGCGTGTTTTCGTCTTCGTACACCACGTGCTTCAGCGCTTCTCTGTTCGCCCATTTGCGCAAAGGCGAACGGAGTAAAATAGGTTCGACTTTTGAAAGCGTGCCCCATAGCACGTCTTGCAACATTGGATGCGGGTAATATAAATCTTCGTTCGCGCATTCATTCCTGGCTTTGTTCCAGTTAATCGTGTCGTACTCTTGACAGTACAATTCCAACTTCAGCGCCTCGCTGACCGGGTTCCCGGCTTCGATTTGCGCGCGTTTGCCGTACAAATACGACATCGGTAAATACACCATCCTACAGTGACACCAATATCTCCCCGGGTGCGCTGGAAACCAATACGGAAGCAACCAACACTCGGGAGGAATTGGATTTAAACCTTTCCACTCGTAACATCCCAACATCGCTAACCAAAACTTACCCCAACTCGGCGTTTTCGTCGCCCCGCCTCTTACTTTAATCCACTCTTGCATCTTCCTCAACGTTTCCGAAGATTCGAGCTCTTCACCTAAACACCGCAACGCGACGTACGTCAACACTGAACCGAACATCGTCGAGTGTCCTTCGATGTGCAACCCAACGCCGCCATCTTCGTTGACGTGATTTTCCAAGTACCGTTTCATTTCCACTTTCACGTGCGCCGGTAACATCTCTTTCTCTTTCTTCATAATTTTCATCGCAATGATTAATCCAGGCATGAGAAACATCGGTCCGCCGTAATCCGACGGCCAGTGTCCGTCTGGATGTTGTTGTCCTTGGTAATACTCCACGCCCGCTTTGAGCGCCCGTTTCGTTTCCTTCTCGACCGCGAATTCGTCCGCGACTGCGCCGTCCGCGCTCGGCGGCGTCGTTTTCCTCTCTCTCTTCCTCTCTACCCGTCGCGCATCGAACGCGTCTCTCATCAGCGCATCTTTGCTGTGCTTTTGAACGAACCTGTTCTCTCGAAACTCTTTCCTGCGTTGGTTTTGCTTCTCGATGTCCTTTTCGGACGCGTTCGGGTCGAACGCCCACGTTTGCCGACCGACGTGTGCGTTCAACGTGTGCAGTTTCTTCTCGGCATCCAAATTTGGTTCCGAGCAGACCAGTTTCCACATTTTTTTACGATTTGTTGTAAGACGACGACGACCACGACGGATAAAGTAACAACGATATCTTCGGTATCTGGTGCGCGTCCGTGCTTTGAATCTGTTTTGCGCGCGCGAGAGATAGATAGAGAGAGAGAGAAACTCCAATAGGGAAAAAGTAATTCTAAATCCAATCTCTCTTCTGCAAGCGCGCTTTAACACTTCTCTTCGTCTCCTCCGCTCTCTGTCTAGAGTTCTTAAGTTGTTGTTCTCCGCGACGACTGTTGTTCGATTGTAGTTTCGCGGGATGAAAAGTTATTCCTCGGAGGGATAAAGTTTACGAGCGAGAGAGGAACAAAAAGATATGTTTGTGCGTGCGTGTGCGAAAAACGTGTGCCCAAGCACACACGGGAGTGGAGAAAAGCACCACATACACAATGATATCACAGGCGTTGTGTGATACCCAATCGATCCAAATTTAATCTGTTTTTCGTGTTTCGTCTTCGTTTTTTGGGTTCTCGTTCGCTCGCTCTCTCAAAGGTTGTTTTTAGGGAACCTCGTCGCAAAAAAACTAGTGGCTCTGAACAGAAGCACAAGAGACCATACACTGAAAGCGACAGTTACTCAAATCTATTCGAATTTCCTCACACTTACCGCACACGCGAACGTCGAAAAGTACCCCTTTTATTCTCTTAAGAAGAGAATATAAACATGTCCTCCGCCTCTCTTCTCGCGAAAGGGTTCCAAGCGTCGGCGTTGTCCTCGCGAAGCATCGCGGTGCGTGATTGATTTTTTTTTTCTCTCTCGCTTTCGTTTTTTTTTATTCTTTTCCATCTTGTTCTTCTTCTCGCGGATATTTTCTGCGCCTAAATGCGCGCGGGTTTTACGCATTTGAGAGAGGTAGATGTGGTTGTGTGCGAGGTTTGGCTTCACTTTTACGCGAAGGAAGATGGGAAGGAGGAAACGCGCTCAACTCGCGCGAGTGTGCGCGTTCGCGAGTGGTCGCACTCGCGAGTGAATTTCGCACGCATATCCATTAATCTTTTTAGAGGAGCGTTCAAAGACTGACTTTTCGTGTTTCTAATCTTCATCCAACAAAACACGGGCACAGACGCGCGCGCAGCAGCAACAGAAGCAACGAGGAGGATCGACCACGTCTCGCGCTTTTGGTCGTCGTAAATCTTCGGTCGTCGTTAAAGCTTCGGAAGATGACGTCGATCTCGACGACATCGCGCAAGCTATTGAAGAACTCGCCAAGGAGAACGAGAAGCTTCGCATGAGTTTGGAGGAGGAGGAAGCGGCTGAAGAGGAGACCGTGGCTGCCGCCACGGCGGTTGCGACGGCGCCAAAGCCGGTCGCTGCTGCTGCTCCGGCAAAATCGGCCGGATCTGGCGCCGTTTCCGCGTTTGGCGTCCCGGTATTGACCGAGGATCCGAAGAGACACCGCGGCTTCAAGTTCCCGCAGTTGGAAGGCGACGGTTTCGGCGTTTGCGCGGTAGACGGCACGTTGGCGGGCCACAAAGGCCACCTGGGCCACAGATGGGATAAATTCAAAAACTTGAGACAAGCGATCGAAGACAACGAAGAAGGAGGGATTGAAGGTTTCTCCAGAGGCTACGAGAAGATGGGTTTCAACAGAAACGAGGAAACCGGAGAGATTACGTACAGAGAGTGGGCGCCGAACGCGAAATCGGCGTGCTTGTTTGGCGACTTCAACAACTGGGCCACCGACGCGAACGGAGTTTGGATGACCAAAAACGATTTTGGTGTGTTTGAAGTGACGGTACCGCCGAATGCGGACGGGTCGCCGGGTATCCCGCACGGCTCGAGAGTGAAGATTCATTTGGAAACGCAAGACGGTTCATGGGTCGACAAGATTCCGGCGTGGATCAAGTTCGCCGTGCAAGCGCCGGGGAACATTCCTTTCGATGGCATTTACTACGATCCGCCGAAAGAAGAGCAATACGAAATGAAATGGTCGAGACCGGATGCTCCGGAAGAGTTGAGAATTTACGAAGCGCACGTCGGCATGTCCTCGAGAGAGCCGAAAATCAACTCCTACATCGCCTTCGCGGATGAGGTTTTGCCGAGAATTAAAAACTTAGGGTACAACGCGGTCCAGTTAATGGCGATTCAAGAGCACGCGTACTACGCGTCTTTTGGTTACCACGTGACGAACTTTTTTGGCGTTTCCTCTCGATGCGGTACGCCAGACGAGTTGAAGTATTTGGTGGATAAAGCGCACTCCATGGGTATTTCTGTTTTGATGGATTTGGTTCACTCGCACTCTTCTTCGAACGTTACCGATGGTATCAACATGTTTGACGGCTCCGACGGACAATACTTCCACAGCGGACCGCAAGGCTACCACTGGATGTGGGATTCTCGATGCTTCAACTACGGCGAGTGGGAAGTCATGAGATTTTTGTTGTCCAACTTGCGATACTGGATGGAAGAGTTCAAATTCGACGGTTTCCGTTTCGATGGCGTCACGTCTATGATGTACAAACACCACGGTTTACAAGTTGCGTTTACGGGTAATTACGACGAATATTTTGGCATGGCCACGGATGTGGACGCCATGGTGTACTTGGCCTTGGCGAACGATATGTTGCACACTTTGTACGACGGTAAGGTCACGACCATCGCAGAAGATGTCTCCGGTATGCCCACGTTGTGCCGACCGGTGCAAGAAGGTGGTGTAGGTTTCGATTATCGCTTACAAATGGCCATCGCGGATAAATGGGTCGAAGTCTTATCCGAATGGGGTTCGGACGAAAACTGGGAAATGGGCAACTTGGTGTTTACCATGGAGAACCGCCGATATGGCGAGAAGTGCATCTCGTACGCGGAATCGCACGATCAAGCGTTGGTCGGGGATAAAACGACGGCGTTTTGGCTTATGGACGCGGAAATGTACACGAACATGTCCACGTTATCGCCGGATTCGCCGGCCGTTACCAGAGGTATCGCTTTGCACAAGTTGATTCGTCAGTTCACCATGGGTTTGGGCGGCGAAGGCTACTTGAACTTTATGGGCAACGAGTTCGGTCACCCGGAGTGGATTGATTTTCCCAGAGGCGACCGCGTGGAAGCCTCGACCGGTGAATTCATCCCGGGTAACGGTAACTCCTACCACTTGTGCCGCAGACGCTTTGATTTACCTGAAACAGACCACTTGAGATACAAATTCTTGGAAGCGTTTGACGCGAAGATGAACCGCGTCGCTGGTTTCTTCAAATACATGGCGAGCGACCACCAATACACGAGCTTGAAAGACGACGGCGACAAGATGATTGCGTTCGAAAGAGGCGATTGCGTTTTTGTCTTCAACTGGCACCCAGTCAACTCGTACTCGGACTACCGCATCGGTTGCAAGAAAGCTGGTAAGTATAAGTTGGTGTTGAGTTCGGACAACCCCGAGTTTGGCGGTTGGGACAACTTGTCCACGCACCACGACGGCAGCTACTTCGCAGACTCTACCGCGCACAACGGTCGCCCGGCGAGTTTCCAAGCGTACATCCCGTCTAGAACGGTTGCCGTTTTTGCTTTGGAAGAAGATATCGAAAGAGTGGGGTACACGTACGGAGAAGAGTACGTTTCCAGAGTCGTCGAAGTCTCCAACGAACACGTATAAAAAAACAATAGAAACACACATACATTCACTTTCACACGAACAAACAGCGCGGCAAAAATATACTTTTATTAACAAAAGGGACTAATATTGTTGTAATACTCCATATCACTCAGATCTATTCTATCTTTTCTTCCATGCTATCCTTCGCCGCTTTTTTCTGCCAACACGCGTTTGAAATCTTCCTCACAATCCCCATATAAAACGCTCCTTTATTCTTAACCTCTTTCTTATTCTTATTCGTCGTGAACTTGCGAATTTCGTTCGCCGCTTTCTCGCACACGTCTCTCGGAAGCAAACCCAAAAACGACTTCAATCGATCGTCGAAATCGCTCTCCCTCAACGTCCCTTCGCTATTCTCGCACGCGTGCTTAATCACCACCTCCACATCATCTGGTGCAGTCAACACTTTCAATCCTTCTCTTTTCGTTTTCCCTTCCTCTTTCGTGTTCACTTCTTTCCCTTCCTCCTTTTTCGCGCGTCTCACCGACTTCGGTTCTTGATACGTCTTACGTTCGCATCTCTCCACCGTCACCGGTCTGCCTCTGAACAGAGTATCGTGCAACTTCATCGCTTTCTTCGCCGCTTTCGCGGTGGTAAAATCCACGAACGCAAACCCTTTAAACTTTTTCTGCTTCCCCGGCGTCCCTTCGCCGTCGCCTCCAGCCATTCGAATTTGCCCAACATCTCGTCCACATCCTTGTCTGTTCAAGTTCGCTTTCAACCACGGCGCGATATCCTTCGCTTTCGTATCGAACGGCATTTGACCGAAAAACAACGTGTGCATTTCCCCGTTCTTCTTGTCGTTGTTGTTTGTCTTTTTATCATCATCGTTTTTATCTCTCTTCTTCTCTTTTCGTTTCTTTCTTCTTTCATCTTCGCCGTCGGCGCCGTCGTCCTCTTCTCGCTCACGTTTCGTCTTCTTCTCCTTCTTCAATTTTTTTTCTCTCTTGTGCTTCTCCTTGGACTTTTCCGTCGCGAGCTCTTCGAACTCGTTCATTTTCTTCGTATCGCTGCTGCCTTCCTTCCGTTCTCTCGTTTACACGCAAAGGGCTGCGCGTGAAGAGATGATTTTTTGTGTCGATTCCATTCTGTTCAAGAGCTTTCGAGAGGAGAGGGAAAAAGGACCAACGCACACGCCTGACAAACGCCATCGAAAGAGAGAGAAAAAGCGAGAAAGGAGGGAAACGCACAGCTGTAACCGTAAACGATGATGCTTAAGTAATTCTTCTTTTAATTCTTCTTCTCTACCTAGTGAATTTCAACGCCGTTTTCTTTTAAACTTTCCAGAAGCGCGGAGAGCTTCCCGCCGAACCGTTTCCTCTTCGGCTGGAAACTCGCGCGTCGCCCGCTGTATTTTTCGTTCTTTTTCGACGTGGTCGATTGTAAGCCTTCGAAATTGATCGCATCTAACTGGATTTTCTTCAATCGTTCGGCTAAGAGTTTCCCGATGTGTTTACACGCGCTTTTATCCGACGTCGACGCGAGTCTTTCTCTTCCCTCTGCTTTTTGTTCTGTTGGGTTGCTCTTGTTCTCATCATCAGTGCTACTACTATTACTATTATTATTTTCTTCGTCTCCTATCTTCCTCCTCGCGATCCTCGTCCTATCCTCTAACGTGGACGCCGAAGCGACGATGTGCCCGTCCGCCGGTCGAACGACTCGGCCAACCACGTGGCGGTTGCTAAAAAACACCTGCAAACGATGCGCTACTTTTCCCCCGATTGATGCGACTGCCTCGGATGATGATGACATTCTTTATACACACAGAGAAGATATAAAGTATTTTCTCAAACTCCTTCTCAAACTTCCAAAAAAGGAGTCGCTCTAACCGCGCGTTCGTTGATTATGTATATAAATGCGCCTCTACACCTGCAAACGAACCGAAAAGTCTCGTCCTTTCTCTCTCTTCTTTTTATCCCCTCTTGTGCTCTTTGCTCTGTCAATGTTTTTCACGGAGGAGTTTCAAAAGCGCAGATATTTAGGGTTTTTGAATTTTGAGGCAAAAGAAGAGAATTTCTTGTTCGTTCTTCCTTCAATACATTTTGTACATATAACTGTTCGTTCTTTGCGCATCATCATCAAAGAGAACAAAACTACGCGTCGAGAAGAGAAGTGGCGCGCATAAAATCACGAAAGCGGTGCGAAAAGAAATCTTTTACTACCTCGTGCGCTCGAATTCTCGCGCACATCTTGGTTTCATTGGTCGCGAGAGAGAGTGTTGGGAGGAATTGTGGGAGAGCGCGCGATCGAAATTTCTCGAGGCAAAAAAGCGGAATTGTAGCACTTTTTATAAGCCAAAAGAGAGGAGCTTTTGCCGTTGAATTTTCACATCCGGGAGTACGAGGAAGAAACCTTAGCGCGCGCTTTCGAAACCCTTCATAAAAAAAGATCTTCGACGCGCCTTGCATTCCATCGCATCCATTCGATCCCAGCTCGAGTGGTTCTGTGCTTCGCGAAAAAGCGTTTCATCGACACGAAAGTAAGCGCGCGTAAAAAGGACCGAATCGTCGTAATTACCAAAAAGGGAGTCCTTCTGACTCACTCGAGAAAAAACGGGATATTTATTGGGAGATATTTTGAGTCTCACAGTAAAGAGGAAAAGAAAAAATTTATCACGAGATGGGGGCGAATACGACGAATAAAACCACCACCAGCGCGAACGAAAACAACAACAAATATAAATCACCCACCGCTCCACCGGCGTTTAACACCAGCGCGCCAGGGCGCGAACGATTTTATAACTCGATCAAATTCGATTCGAGCGGCGACTTGCAACGAGCGAGCGAAATCGACGAACGGATGATTCGAGAGAAGTACGACCAAGACTCCGAGTTGGTGGATTTGGAGAGAGAGATTTTGACTGGTGAGGACGAAGAAAAGAAAGATGCCGCTCTTGGGTCGCTCGCAGTGAGAGGAGGTGGAGCGCAGCCGCCGTCCAGGTTGGGTAACGCCGCGGTCGGGAAGATGGTCACGAGGACGGAACAACGAGAAGCGAAAGAGATGACGGGGAATAATAATAATAATAATACTATAAACGAGAATAAAAATAACAAAAAAGATAAAGAAATGATGATGGAAGAGAGAAACAAAGAATCGAGTGGAGGTAAAGGCGGGAGCAACGATGCCACCGCCGCTGCTGCGACGGAAAAACAAGATTCAGGCTCCAACGACGACTCGAACAAACTCTCGGAGTCCAACGAGTCCAAGTTATTGCGTTCTCAGCAGCAGCGAGGCGTTAAAAATCCGAGCGGAAGTGGTGGAAGTGGTGATGGAAGCGACGATAACAACACGAAGAACAAAATCAACAACCTAAAAACCTCCGGAGACGAGAAGATGATGATCATCAAAGAAAACGGCACCAACGAAAACGCCGCGGAGATGAACGAAAACGATTTGTTGTGCGATTTTGGCGCGGAGAAACAACCCATGGTTGTCGCCTCGCCGAGAAAGAAGAGCAAGACCGCTTATTCTTCGGATCTTAATAGAAATTGTGATGGCGATACCGGCGGAAGGTACAGTGAGCTGGAAGATGGGCGTCGTCAAGAAGGAAGAAATAACAAACAAAAACAAGAAGGAGACAAAAATGCAAAATTAGTCTCTAACAACAACAGCAAAGTCAACAACAATAACAACAACTCGTCAAACGATAACTCGAACAGCTCGGGGAGACAAGGAGGTAGAAAACAAAGGAATCCAGTGCGTGCACCGAAACGAAACGATTCGAGCAGCGGTGACGATTTGATCATCCCGGACGAAGAGGAAACGAAGAACGCAAATCTGCTCTCCGAGTGTGATAATCTCTTCGTTCCACCAGTTGCACCTTTGTTTAAACCGCCAAATCACGCGGGCGCTAGTAACGCGGCGATGCATAAATCGGCTTCTGGTAACATCGACGTGAACGATGGTACGAATGCTAAGACGTTTGGCGCGAACGGCAAGGCGATGAATACTATCAACACCATCGATGACTCGTTGTATGATCAGCAGTTCCAAATTGAACCGGAGCTTTTAAGCGCCAGACCTGGTTCGGATGATTCTTTTAGACTGTTTGATCCCGCAGCGACGCAAGGGAAGAGCAACGAAGGTAGCGATGAGGGCGAACAGCTCGCTTCAGGTAGAGGTAGACGCCGACGTTCCAGCGGGCGAAATACGAATAATAAAAGCAATAGCACTAGAAAAACGAGCGGTTCAGACAACTCCTCCTACGACGAAGAAGCCGACGGATCGCGAGAAAAATTGGATAACAACGCGGAAGAGAGCGACAGCGATATTGACATCTCGAACGATCTGTCGGACGAAGAGGTTTACGAAGCCGATTACGAAGATAAAGAACGTTTGATTGACGATTTAGAAGACGATTTGGGCGAGAATACGAACAACCACCGCGTCGGTCGACCTTTGATTATAGGAAGTATGGGCAGAGGCAGCGTCGGTGGAGAAATCATGCCGGGAATGCTCGTGAACGGTCGACGCGCGCAAAGAGGGCGACCGCCCAAGCACGAGAAGGTGGCGCCTTCTCGCGCGATTTCTGGGAAGAAGACAAATTTGAAAGGAGCGTCGAACACCAAGGGCAGTACAAAAAGTAATAACAAATCGTCATCATCGTTGGCGACGTTAACGACGATGCGTCCTGCTTCAAACAAATCGATACGTGGCGACAGTAAGAGTAAAATGAAAGCAACAGGCAAGATGTTTGATGATCTCGGTGAATACACCATTGCAAAGGTGGACGAAAAGAAGCGCAGCAAACAAGCGGGCGGTTCTAAATCTACCGCGAATACCAACAACAAAATGGTTGGTAAACGCAACTTGTCGAGCGCGATGGCGAGATCTGGTTCGGAAAACGCACCGAATAAGCGCGGCCGGAAGAACGTAGACAGCGATACGAAGTCGCTGTCGTCCAGTGGCTTATCGGAAGGATTCCAAACGAGCGCTTTGGGTCACGCGATTGGCGGTACAAATACGAAATCAACCGGAACCACCGCCGCGCGTGGTCGTGAACCGAACCCTCAAGGCGGTCCTCGACGTTCGAAACATCACAACCCGTGGGGATTAGACGAAACTCAGGCTTTGATTGAAGGCGTCTCCAGATGCGGCGGCGGTAAATGGGCCGATATTAAAAAGCTTGGGTTTCCGGAAATTGAACATCGCACCGCGGTTGATTTGAAGGATAAGTGGCGCAACTTGCTTCGAATCGCAACGTTACCGACGCCGTCTGGCCGAGAAACCGCTGGTAAGTCCGGCGGCGACAAGAAACGAGAAATCCCGAGAGCTATGTTGGACCGAGTTCGAGAACTCGCCATGCTCCACGCGAAGAATAAAGAGCGCGAGTTGGCGGCAAAAGCGGCGCAGGCGCAACAGCGATCATGAAAAGGTTGAGATATCTTTTACGTGACGTTTGTATTTGACAATTATTAAGCTTTGTACCTAGGTACCACTGTTGTGTGTATTAATAAATCTATTTATCTATTCATAATAAAAACATAATCAACACCAAACGACGATTTTTGATTTTTTTTACTTCGCGAACTCCTTCTTCAAACGCTCAATCGCAGTTTCCAAGTTGTCTCTGTGGCAAAACGCGGACATGCGGACGAAACCATCCCCGGTTGGCCCAAAACCAGCGCCCGGTGTGGTGACGATATCCGTCTTGGTCAAAATTTCCGTGAAGACTTCCCACGAGTCTCTTCCGTCAAAGTCGACCCACACGTACGGCGCATCGACGGCTCCATACACTTTAAAACCCAACTCTTCGAACGTCTTCTTCAACATTTTCGCATTTTCCTTGTAGAAACCGACCGTTTCTTGCATAGACTTCCACCCTTCGTCGGACAACGCCGCCAAGCCGCCGCCTTGCGCGACGTTGGAGGCACCGTTGAAGGCCGTGCACATGCACCTGTTCCAGTCGAATCTGACTGAAGAACCGTCCGCAAACTTCAACGCTTCCGGAACGACCGTCCAGCCTAATCGCAAACCCGTGAATCCGGCGTACTTGGAGAACGAGCAACTCTCGATGCAACACGTCTCCGAGCCTTCAATTTCGTAAATCGTCTTTGGACAATCCGGATTTTCGATGTAAAACGCATACGCCGCATCGTAAATGACAATTTGACCGTTCTTGTTCGCGAAATCGACCAACTCTTTGCATTGCGCTCTAGTCGCCGCCGCCCCAGTCGGGTTATTTGGCGAGCAAAAGAAGATGATGTCCGCGTCCTTCGCAGCTTCCAAGTTTGGAAAAAAGTCGTTGCCCGGCACGCACTCCATGTAGACGATGTTTTCGTATCGTTTCGTTTTTTCGTCGTAGCCCGTGCAGTGCCCGTTGATGACAGACGAATCCACGTACGCTGGATACGCCGGATCTTGCACCGCAACTTTTCTCCCCGGACCAAACATTTGTTGCATTCTCGAAATGTCGCACTTCGACCCGTCCGAAACGAAAATCTCACTCGCGTTTATCTTCGTCTTCTCGCTGTAAAAGCGCTTCACGATGAGGTCTCTCAGAGGTTGTTGTCCAGCCTCGGAGCCGTAACCGCCGGTCTTTTCGTACCCGGCGACCGTACCTAACGCCAAAGCCGCGTTGGCCATGCCCGACACGATCGGCGCTGGGATTGGTTCCTGTTAATGAGAGAGAGAGAGAGAGAGAGAGATGTGAGTTTTTCGCAACAACATCGAACACACACACGAGAGACACACGACACGTAATCAAAAATCAATCGGATAAAATTAAATCAAAGAACGCAAAGAAGACAAAACAGAAACGTACGGTCGTATCCCCGATCCCTAAACTAATAATCTTCGCGTCCGGGTTTTTCTCCAAGTGCGCGTTGCGGATCCGCGCGATTTCCGGGAACAAATATCCCGCGCGAAGTTGCGCCATGTTTGGATTTCGGGAAACGTTCGACATCGCGGCGATTTTGACGTTGATTTTATCGTGTCGTTTCGGTTGTTCCTTCGTGAGGTGCTTCGAGGAAGACGAGGAAAGCTGTTTGCCCAAAAGAGACGAGGTGCTGGTTGTCATCGAAAACATGATTGGAGGATTCAAACTTGTGTGTGTGATGTATATATATATATATATATATAAACGCGGGCGTGTTGCTCGAGTTTGATGAGCGAGGAAAAAAAAGTGGCGTGTGTGTCTCGTTCTGCTCTTTTCTCCGCCGTCAAACCTTTTCGTAGGTTTTTTTTAAAACCTGCTTTTTTTTACCCAAATGGAGGTGGTTGAAAATACACCAAAAAAACAACAGCTTTTCGAGCGCTCAATGCGTGCGTAACTTCTCCATCGAGATGAAACGAGAACTGAAAATGAACACACAGAACACTCGTAGCGGTATGTATCTTTGCGTGCATTTTCAGCGATATTTATTCGCAAACGTGGAAGATATGGGCACAAAACGAGAGCGTTTTTCGCAAAAAAGAGAGGTTGTACAAAAAAAAGGGAGACGAAAATTTTTGAGACAACACCACAGACAAAAGAGCATCACATTCGAACGCTCTTTTACCAAACGAGGAAATACCGCAGCACACGCGCGATATATAAACGAGAAACACAAATATGACGACGACGACTCTTTTTCTTCGGTTTTTCTTGCTGTTCTTTCTCTTTTTCGCTTTTGGGGTTGGTTCTTTTTCTTTCGCATCAGCGAATGCGAATTCCGGGAAAGAATCGGACAACAAATATTTGTCCGAATTGCGCTCGAAATTACAGATCGAACCGATCACGCCGCACATCGACGCGCTGTCGAAATTCTCGAGCAGCGAGGACGAACTCAAAGGCGTGACGAGGCTGGTGTACTCGAAAGAAGACTTGGAAGCGAGAGCGTACGTGAAAAACTTGATGAAGAAGAATGGGTTGAAGGTCAGAGAAGACGCCATGGGGAGCATTTTTGGCCGCTTGGAAGGGGTTGAAAAATCGCAGAAAGGAGGAGGCCACGTGGTCGGGTCTGGGTCGCACACGGACGCGATTCCTTTGAGTGGGAAGTACGACGGAGTGTACGGGGTATTAGGCGCGATTGAAGCGTTGGGAGCTTTGAAACGGGCCAAGTTTCAACCGAGGCGACATCTCGAAGCGGTTATGTTCAACAGCGAAGAGCCGAGCAGGTTCGGGATGGCGTGTTCTGGGTCGAGAGCGATGGGTGGGGTTTTAGACGCGGAGAAATTGGAAACTTTACCGGACGTGTTGAACGCGTCGACGTCGTTTTTTGATGCCGCGACGCAAGCTGGGTACGGGAGCAAATGGCGAGGAGAGAAGAATGAGAGAGCGCGCACGGCGAAGGAGATGGTTGAGCAATGTTCGTTGATGCCGATGGATTCGCACTATTATTCGTTCGTGGAGCTACACATTGAACAAGGCCCAGAGTTGGAACACGAAAATTTGGATATTGGAGTAGTTACGGCTATTGCCGCGCCGGCAGCGTTGGAGATAACGTTTGAAGGCGACGGAGGGCACGCGGGAGCGCAGTTGATGCACCTGAGGAACGACGCGGTCGTCGCTGGGTCTAAGTTGGCCGTGGCCGTGGAGGAATTCGCGAAACATTCTGGGAGCGTGGATACGGTTGCTACAGTCGGCGGGTTCACGGTGAAACCAAACGCGATTAACTCGGTCCCGCGAAGCGCGGTTTTGGAGATTGACGTGAGAGATATAGATTTGAAACGCCGAGATCTCGTGGTGGAGCAGATTATATCCACGGCCAATAAAGTCGCCTCGGAACAAAGAGTGAGAGTAAACGTACGCATGATCAACAAAGACGATCCTGCCACGTCTGGCGACAGCGCAATGAGCGCGGCAGAACTCGCCGCGTCGCACTTGGGACATACCCAAAAGCGCATGGTCTCGAGAGCCTACCACGACACGTTATTCATCGCCAAAGCGTGTTCAAACGTTGGAATGATTTTCATCCCGTGCTTCAAAGGCTACTCGCACCGCCCGGACGAGCATTCCACGGAAGATCAAATGCGTAAAGGCGTCGAGACGTTAGCGCTGACGATGGCAAAACTTTCGAGAGAGAGGCCGATCGTCGAAGACCACGAGGACGTGAACCAGGAACACGTGAAGCTTCCTTTTTTCATTTCGGAGGACGACGAAGAGAACAACAACGCAAAAACAGACCCGCCAGAACCGAACGACGAGTTGTGATTCAAATTTATACACGCGTAACTCGTAAAATGTGACAGAGGCATGCAGGCCGCGTGACGCTGTCGATCCAGTACATAATTCTCCCGTAAACCCATCATCGTCTCGTACTTCTTTTGCGACTTCGATTTCTCTTCTGTCACAAAAAATCGCACTAATCGAAAACCAATATAAAAGAAACGCAAACAAACTACTTCGATGACGACGACGATGAGGACATCTGCGATACTCGCGACGGCAAAGACGGCGACGACGACAACGACTTATATCGCTTCTTCAAGATGCCGAAGTCGAAGTATTTGCGTCGGCTTCGCTGCCACGTCGTCGTCGGGGAAAACAAGAAGACAAAGAAGAAAATCAACGCGCTTTACTAAAGGCGTTTGGGAAACGAAAGCGCTCCTCTCGGAAGAAGAAAACCAAACGCAAATTGCCTCGTGTAAGAAATACGTCTCCGATTTGACGCAGATGAACATGAAACTCCCGTTAATACGTCGATACGTGGCAGGAGCGAAGAACGATTTGAAATTGTTGCAAAGCTTTCAAGATATGCTGGCGGAGAAGAGTTTGCAGGAGGAGAACGAAGACGAGGAGAAACGCAGGGAGAAAGTTTTGTTGATGCTGAACGATTTGAGGTTAGATAAAGCGGAAGAGGAACAATTTTGGTTAGAGCGAGGGGAGGACAGAGTGACGAGTTCGTTGACGGATAACGCGGTTGGATTGACTGAGGACGATAAGGTGGAAGTGAGTCGGATGTTGGCGACGGGGACGATGTTCGCCGTGCAAGGCGCGGTGTGGAACGCGATTTTGTTGTTGTTGACGGTGGCGGGTATTTTGTTGTTCGTGGGGAGAGGCGACGTGAACGTGGCGACGCCAGGGGCGACTGGTGCGATTGGATACTAAAGAAGGAGAGATTTTAATTGTTTTAATACTGTAGCACACTAGTCCCTCAAGCTTCTATTTTACATTTTCTTCTTACACGAGCGCAAAAACGCTCGCCGCTTCTCGTCGGACGTCCGGCGATCGATCCTCCAAAGCGAGTTTGATCATCGATTCACACGATTCCTTGAGTTTACTCAAACTCGATTCCATTTTCGCTCGCGAAAGCAGTGCTCCAACTGCTTTGATTGTTTCAATTCTCAACGCCGCTGGCGCGCTGTTACCGACTTCGCTCAACGCTTCGCTCGAAATTCGCAAAAACTCGTCGTTATATTTTTCTCCTCCGACGTTTGATGATGATTTAGAGGAGGTGAACAGACCTCGGAACATTCGAAATGAGGAGACTCGGGTTTGCCACGGCTTGCCGAGCGCAGAATGTTCGATGGCGACGCGGTAAAGCGCGGAGTGCACGTCCGAGGAGGCAACGTCTTTGAGCTCACCGACGACGCTTAAACATTCCATGGCGCGTTCCGTGAACGCCGATTTCGATTTGTTCTTCTCGAAGCGTTCCATCTCTGCGTCGGGACCATCCATTTCCATTTCGTCGTTTTCCTCGTTATTTGTATCTCCCATTCCAGCATCACGACCATCAACGCCACTGCTCACGCGTGCAGTAAGACTCGAAACGAGCGCCTCGACGAAACTCTGAAACTTTGCATCCTTCACGAACGACGCCGGCGCGACGTTTTCCTCCTCACCTGGACCGCTCGCCACTAACTGTTCGAGGGAACTCTTCAGCGCCTGCACTCCAGCCGCGGCGAAACCGTCGTCTTTGCTCTCGACGCACTTTGTTAAACGATTCAAGGCTTCGAACGACGCGTCTTTATTACTTCCATTTTTTTCAACCATCGCCATGGAAATCATCGCTTTCAACACGTTCCCTAACGCAATTGCCAAATCATTCTTCCCTTTAAACGCGCGATTCGAGCGCAGCTCGTTAGAAAGCACTTCTAACATGTCGCGCATCATCTTTTCTTTGTTTGCATTCATCTCGTCCGTATTGTTTATCGACGCATCTTTGGTACTGAAACTCGTACTTTGCATCGCCGCCGATACCGTTCTCGCCGCTCGCGATTTGAGCGAATAGTTTGTACCTTCCAAGTGTGGCTTCAAGAAAGAATTCCAAAGATTTGGAAAATGTTTGCCGATGGCGGAACCTCCTCCGGCGGCGCCGGCACCACCGCCGCTCAACTCTTCCCAGGCGCTCTCCCAACACTTTGCGACGGATGCGTTTTCATCGAACGTTCCAAAATATGCCAACGGAAGTAACTCATCCTCGAAGTCTTTCAAGCACTCGACGCCTCGAGAATCTTTGGCCATTTCAGAGATGATTTCAGCCGCTGCTTCGCGGTTCGAACAGTTGCTGCTGTCGTCGTTGGCGAGTTTCAAGACGTCTGCGATTGTTTTTTCTTGACGTTTAAGCGTAGCAAAACGTAAACACGTCGCGAATGTTTGGCAGTATTGACGGAAGACGATTTTTGAAGACGCGCCACCAGAGGACACGCCGTTCAGAACATCTGGCGACGCGAGTAACGCTTCACAAATCTTACCGGCAAAAAAGCCTTTCGCTGCATCTGGTCGTCTCGCGCATAAGCGAACGCAAAACCGACCCGCACCAACCTTTGTGTTCAAACCTAACCCTTTCTTGAAAATGTTCGTAAACACCGGAGCTAACAATTTCGTCTCTTCTAAATCGACGTGTTGAATGAACGCGTCCAGAGCATCCGAAATAATCGAGTTCGAGCTGGCTTGCACGCGCGCGTTTTGAAAGTTCTCAACGACAGAGTTATTTCCGTTAGCGTCGGTGTCATTTCCGAACATCGCGGTAACTCTTTGTTCGTAATAATTCAATCGCGTATCCTCAAACGTGGATAGAGCCTCTAATAGCGCTTCCACTGCGGTCACGCAGTGCGGTTTCAAAGCTTCCGCGGGAGCTTTCTTCAGGATTTCGCACGCGACGAATAACGAAAGCTCTCTCGCGACAGAGGAGTCCGATTTTAATCCTTTCTCGAAAAGTTGAGGAAGGATCAAAATGCACGCCTTCTTTGCGACGTTTCTCTTTTCGTCCCGCGTGGAGGAAGCTAACGATTCCCCTATTTGATTGGCATCAGTCAATCGTAACGATAACGACCGCAACGTCTTCACAAACATCATCCCTCGAATTCGAACGGTTTCTTTAATATCATCTGCAACTCTAAACGCAATCGTCCATGCCTCTGCGAGTTTTTTCTCTACGATATCAAACGTCTTGCCTGCACCGCCGCTCGAGAACAACTCTGCCAATGCTTCCGCGGCGGATTGACGCACGCGCCATTCGCGCGAAGAGCAATCGAGAAGGAGACGTTCGCAAATTTGATCGAACATTTTCACCGATAAATCAGAAGCGACAACCATTTTATTGTCATCATCACTTTTCTTCTCTTTCTCAGCCGCGACAAGGGTTTGCCACGCCGCCTCGGCGGTTTCTCGCATGTTTAAATTGACGTCCTTCCGCAACCGATATAATCGAGGTGCGAGTTGTTCGCTGTGCGCGGATAACGACATGCCCGCTTTCTTTGCAATTCTAGCGATACCAGCACCCGCAGAGGCGGCGCGATTAACTTTCTTCTGGTGGTTCGAAATCTCCATGAATTTATACAACAAGTCGGGTTGTCCGATATCAGACACGACCGAACAGAGTTCTTTGTACGTGCTCAACATAGAATCGCCTGCATTGCCACCACCACCACCACCACCACCATTGTCACTAGTCGATGTCTTCTTTTCTTTCGCTTTCGCTTTCAACGCGTCGTCGCCAGTCAAGTTTAAACCGTCTTGGAAAACAACCGTATCGTCCTCGACTTTCGACATCGCGCGTTTCTTGCCTTTATTGCTCGTTTCACCACTCAAAGCTTTGGTGAGATTTTCGAGCAAAGTCGCTTTGCTCGCTTCGTCTCCTCGATCGTATAACGCGGATAAACCAGTTGAGGCCATTTCTTGGGTGGTAGTATTCGTATCGCCGAGTGCCGCTAAGAGCGCTTCGTGCGCGTCATCGAAACGGGACTCGAGCAAAGGGATGGTGTTTATTTTCGTGCCTTTCTTCGCGTTCGAGTCCTCGTCGTTCGCATCAACCGCGTCGTCCGAAACTATGGATGCAGAGGAAATGGACGGATTCACAAGAGAACAGAGCACAGCCGTTGCGCCACACCGAATCTCTTCGCGTGAACTAAACAAGAACCCTACTTTGGACTCTCCTTCCTTACCGTCGTCGTCGAATAGATATTTTAATATTATTTCGCGAAGAGCGTTTCGGTTACCAACGGTAGCGTCTGTTGACTCTTCACCATTACCTATTTTCACAGAGGGTGTTGTCGCTTCAGTGCCAATATCCATAGAATCAGAATTTGGCTCTTTTGGCGATTCAAATAACTCATCAACCTCGCGGTCAATGTCGCGGACAAACGGCGTCAAACTCGCGTCGCCGCCATCCTCGCTCGCAATATCGGTGCTCAAAACGAGATCAGATTCGCCATAAAACCCGAACTTTATAGAATCCGCTACTGCAAATCGAACGTCGTCTTTCTTTACCGTGAGTAATGAGAAAACTTTCTCAACGAGTGGTTTCGCGGCATCGAGCGATGTTGCGATCGTGGCGCCGCGGCGAAGCGCACATCCGGCGGCAAAAGCGGCCGAGGCGGCAACTTTCGGTGCAGCCGCTGCGCGATCCATGGCTTGCGACAGCGCAGCAATATCATCGTGCGATATGACGAAGTTATTGTTCGAAGTGAACAATGTTCCCAAACACTCGCATCCTGAAATACCTAGCATGACTTCTTTCGAAGGCGCGTCTGTTCGGGGCACGTTGAGTACAGCCTTACGAAAAATGGACTTCGCTAACTCGTAGCGTTCTGGTGTAAACATGCTCGCAGACTTCATTTCTTTGGTTGCCGTAGCTATCAACGCACTCAAAGATCTCAAAGCACCGTCGGCAAGCTCCGCGCGTAAGTTAGAGGCTGCCGCCGCGTCGCTTTCGTTCAAAGCGACTGCTTTTGAAGCGGTCTCCAAGAAACCGGAAACGAGTGCCTCGACGTCGCTCTCTGTGAACGAGTTCAATTTTAACATAGCCCCTATTAGATTTGCAGATGCCTTTCGCGTGATCGCGTCGTCCGTAGCGGAGAAAAATTTTGCGGCGCGAAGGTAGTATTGATAATTATCCTTCTCGTTCGCCATAGAAGAAGAACCTTCCGCTTTGTGCGCCGAAAACAGAACATCGCGAAGTTCAATCAAGGCGAGCGAGGCGAGTCTCGGTCCACTCGTCCTAAGCAAACAGTGCTTCAAGAATCGTCGATAACTTGCGCTGGTGCTAGCATCGTCGGCACCTCTGTTCATATGAAATCGACGACTTTGTCGAAGAAACTTCAAGAGCGCAAACATCACCTTTTCCGGAAGCGGCGATTGGTCATCTTCTCTTTGCGGATCTTTCGCGAGGAGCGTATTCTTTGATTCCGCTCGATCGAGCATGCGCGCAACGGTTGAATATCCATCCATTTCCCCTTCCTTTCGTAAAATGAGCGCCGAGCGAGCGGCATCGCGAATGTCCAGCTCAGGACGCGCGCAGTTCAACGCGCACGCGAAACGCACGGCAACTGAATCGAATCGGAAACAATTTTCACTCCCGGCGAATCGGAGCGCGAGAAGTAACGCCGATTTCGCGCCCGGCGGCGTAGCTTTACCCTCACCAGTGGCATCCGAATAACTCGCATCTGATGATGCGAAAGTAGTAGAGGCATAACGTTCTAAAACTTCCGCGACGACGTATTCCATGGCTAATTTTTCACCCTCTTTGACGATGGAATCCTCTTCGCACGCGCGCAACAACGCGCGGCCACACTCAACGATAGAACTTCGAGTGTGTGAATCGTATTCGTTTTCAATCTCGGTAAGAACGCGCTTGAGGAACTCGACCGAGTCGATGCTGCTCTTTGAAGAAGCACTCTCTGCCATCATCATATCTTGCGAAGCCTTGATCAACTCTGGCGCGCGTTCGATGAGATGCCCGAGCGATTGAAAACAGAAACCTTTCAATTCCATGGCGCGGATTCGTTCCGATGTCGTCATAGTAGCCGGTGAGGACGTTTCTAAAGTATCGAGAGTTATCAAACACGTCTCGAGAAGTTTTGGTGCGGCTTTTTCAAGAATGTCTTTCTCGGCGTTCCGTAAAACCCACGCGGAAAATTCCATCCCGGACGCTCTCAATTGCTTCGAACGCGGATTATTCAAAGACGACGAAACAATCTCGACGTTTTGCGGGAACAAGTTCGCGCTGCGTTGCGAACGCGATAAAACGCGACGCAAAATATTGGACCGAATTTCATCGCTCGCCGGCTGCACTCGGATTTCTCTAGGAACATCCTCGCTATCGCCAAGAAACCATCGAAGTTGGTGCGTTATGAACGCTTCGTTATCGGCGTCTAAATCCGGATGCGCGCCGTCCACGCCGCACCGTTTCTTTAAAACCGTCTCGCCGTATGAACGACACGCCTCGGACGCGTCGCATGCCACCGCTAACGCGACCGGAAAGAGTTCTTCCGCAGATACGATATATTTCTTCACCGTCCTCAGTAATTCCACTTGCATGGCATTTTCATCCTCTTCTTCTCCTCCTCCGGTTGTTTCGTTTTCCTTTTTGTCTTCCTCGTACACGCACGCCTCGGCTAAAAATTCCAAAAGAGCTTTCTTTCGTTCCGCTAAAGACTTTAAATCGACACCCATGCGCCATCGACCGGCGCTAGAACTCGATGCAGACTCTCGCGCTTTCATTCGCGCCTCCTTATCGCTCACCGCGACGTCGCCTAAAATCTCCTTCATTAAACTTTCGCTCAATCCGGGTCCCGGTCTGTTTTCGTCTTCTTCGTCCGCCGGCGCCGCCGCACCGCCCGACGGAATCGCGTTCCCAGCCAACCTCGCTACGCCGCTCACAAACGCCTGCTCTCTCGCTCTTCGCATCTCCGCACTCGCCAACTCCACGTCCACACCACTCCCGCTCGTCGTCTTTGCCAAATTCGGTTGGTATTGCGCCGTCGCTAAAACGTGTCGCAAAAACCGTTTCCTCGTTCGCGCGTTGGACATCCACTTCGCGCTGTTCCCAATCGACCATCGTTCTTTCACGTTCTCTTCGCCGATGACATCCACCGCCACTCTCAGCACCTCTTGCACCGTCTTCTCGTCCTCTATCCCTCCATCCGCACTGAAAAGTGCCTCCAACAATCTCTCCGCCGACCGTCGTTTCGTCTCGTGCGACGCTTTGCTCCGTTCAAACGCTTTCTTCGCGTACATCATCCCGAACGTCCTCACCAATCCGTTCTCTCGACCGCTTTTCCCTAACACCACCTCAATCACCCCCTCCAACGGGAACTCAATCTCTTTCAAACCGTTCGTTCGTTTGTTCACGTGCGTCAACAACTCCACCGTTTTCGTTTTCGTCCTCGCGTGCGTCGAGGACAGTTGCGCGAGCACCATCGGCAAAAGTTTCGATAAAGTCTTCTCCAGTTTCGAGTCCTCGAGTAAAGAGAGTCTCGTTAACGCGACGTCGAGTTGCGCGCACTCGCGCTGCTCTTCTTCGTTCGTTGTTATTCCTCCGCTCATATTTTCCGTCTTATGTCGTCTCGACGAGGAGGATGATGTTGAGGCAAAACAAAGGCACAACACGGAGAAAAGAGCAATTTTTTATGAAGAAAAAAGGAGAAAAAATATCTCACGCACGCATGAAAAAAAGAAGAAAAAACGGCTGGATTTTTATTTTCGCTAAAAATATTATTATTTCTTTTTTCTTTCGTTGACGAACGCTTTATTTGTTGGTGCGCTCTTGAATAAAGAACTTTGCTCTAAAACGCGCGAAGCGACGAGGAGAGAAGATATACACACACATAATAATGGGGCAAAAGTGTTCGGCGTTGTTGAAAGAGAAAGAGGAGGAGGAGGAGGAAGAGGAAGAGGAGGAAGAGGAGGAGGAAAAGTCGTTCTCGGGGAAACCTTCTTCCTCGAACTCTTTTTTGGAGGTGAGAAAAGACTTTCTTTGGTTTTCGAAAGAAGGCGCGGTGGTCTCGAAGGACGACGACGACGAGGAGGAGGACGACAAGAACGCGCGAGAGGAGCGGGCGCCGTTTTTTTACCAGGACGAAGCGGAGGAGAAAAGAGGAGGAGACGAGAGCGCACCGCGCGTGGTCGGGAACGTATCCCTCGTCGTCCAAGAAGAAGAAGAAGAAGAAGAAGAAGAAAAGAAAAAGAGGCAAAGAGTGGGGAGTAAATCAAAGAGGTTTCGATGGACGGTAGGGGAGAAGGAGTTGCGAGAGGCGACGCAAAATGGCGACGGCGAGGTCATATCGACGATTTTTGTCGCAGATGCGCATCGCGAGTTTCGATTGGCGCTGAAAAATTCGGTCGAAGTAGAAGGCGGCGCGGCGAAGGCTTTGGTATCGGCGAGGCTGGAATGTTGCCCGCCGCCGTCCTCGAAAGCGGCGAACGCGGTGGACGTTGCGGCGACGATGCGCGTGTCTTTGGAGTTTTCGACGAAAAGAGGTGAAAACGGTATCAACGACGAGAGTAGAGCATCAATCATACTGCGCGAAGCGTACACGAGACAGGTGTTGAATCAAGGCGAATGTCTCGTTTTGCGCGATTTTTTCAAGAGCGACATCGCCGAGAGCAACGCGACGAAGCTCACTACCACGAAGAAAAAAGCAACGACGAGTACAAAAGATAGATTTCAACTCGTATGCGAGGTGGATTTTGACTCTCTCGATTCAGTCCCGAGCGAACGCGATGATGAAGACGATATCAACACCTTCAACTCTTCCGCAATCGTTGCGTATTGCGTCTCTCTTTCGCCTCTCCTTTTCGTCTTTGAAAACTTCCTTCACGAAAGCGAGTGCGAATTCTTGCGAACGCTCGCGGATAAAGATTTAAAACGATCGAGAGTGACCGATGGGAAACTTTCCAACGGGCGCACGAGCTCCTCGTGTTTTCTCATCGGTGCAAAGGGCAAAGAAGATGTAGTGAAAACGATCGAAAGACGCATGTTGGATGCGATTCGCAGTACGCCGGTGTTGACGACGAGACGGTTCGATACGCTGAAATTAAAAGGTTCGGAGCCAATGCAGATCGTCCGGTACGGTAAGAACGAAAAGTACACGAGTCATTTCGACAACAAAGCGGGATCATTTCGTCGAGTGGCAACGTTCATGTGCTATTTGAGCGACCAGTGCGAAGGTGGATGCACGAATTTCCCAAAGGCCGAACCGCTTTTCTTGGAACCGTCTTTCGATGAGCACGGGGCGTTCAAGCCTTTTGGAAGGAAGAAGAAAACCGTCGCATCTGAGCAACACGGAGTTAAAATTCACCCGAAACTCGGTCGCGCCATTTTATTTTTCTCCATCTCCGAGGAACCGTTCAGAGAAAATCCGCTCTCGCTGCACGAAGGGCAAACGGTAAGAAAAGGCGAGAAGTTCATCTGTACGAAATGGTTGACGAGAACCGAAGAGAGCGAAAACGAGGAGGACGATTTCGTGTCTTCAGACGAAGCGGACGCGGATTGATAGAGACGTTGTTTTCAGCGCGAAACCAGGAATAAGAGAGACAGAGAGACGCGTACATTTAAAGCAAAAGTTGTACTTTTAATTCCGATTAGTATTGAATTGTATATTTCCAAAATTAATTTTCTAAAGATCTTAGTAGACGCGCATCTTTCCTTCCACCATCGCTCATATTTGAGTACTGGTGTCGGCTGTGTCAGCCATCGAGCGCACCGTGTGTATATTATATTTTACAGGTACAAAACTTTCCCCTCCCTCTTTTCTACATCTTTTCTTTCTCTATGTAAAATGAAACGTGATTAGGAATCCTTGGACTTTTTACTTTTCTTCTCGTCGCTACTCGAGTTGTCTCGTTCTCTCTTGCTCTTCTTGTCCTTCTTCTCTTTCTTTTCTTTCTTGCTCTTCTTCTCTTTCTTATCTTCCACGACCACGTCTTTGTCTGGATTATACGCCTTCTTGGCGGCGATAACGGCGCCGTCGCGGTCTTTATCCAACTTTTTGTTCTCGTTGTTCATCTTCGTCACGCCGCTGGCGTCGCCCAAAGTTTTACCCTCCAACTGACGCAAGCGCGCTTCCACTGTCGCTCTGGCGTTAATACCAATCGTCGCTTCCGTCTCTTCCCCGAGCGCATCCACTCTCGTCGCCAACGAACACTTTGCCGCCAAAACTCTCGAAATCTTTCCTTTAAATTTCGGCGCAGCTTGCCCGATTAAACTCGCGTGGTAAATCAAACCGTATTTCGGCGTATCGTGTTTCGTTTTTAACGCTCTGAACAACGCCTTCTCCGCGCCTAGAATCTGCACCGTCGAGGCTGGCTGTTTCGCCAGGTTGATCAACGAACCAGCGTGTGAAATCAATCTCGCGCCAACCAATTCGCCAACCAACACCGTTAAATTCGGCGCGATGGCGTTCATTCTCGCCTTCAAATACTCCGACAACTGCGCCCGGTATTCGCTCAACGAAATCACTTGGTCCGCCAACTGACCAATGTTATCCAAGTCTGTCGGCGCAATTTCCGTTCCCATAGAAATTACTGACGCGTCTTTGATCTCATTCTCCACGTCTTCGTCGATGGTATCGATGCCGCTAAAATCAATATTCGCCGCGTTGGCGCGATCGCCCATCAATTTTGCAGCCTTTGCGTACGCGTAGTTATCCGAAATAATCTTCGTCAACTCCGGAAAGTGCCATCCGTACCACTCTCGCACTCGCATCGCGTACGTGTTCAATTCCTTATCCAACTCGTCCAACAACCCAATCGCTTGCACGACCATCGTGTCCACCTTCTCGGGAGAAAATTTCAGCTTATATCTCGACAAAGAGTGCGACAAACCCAACGCCATCGGCGCGATATCCGCGTCGGTTAAACCACCAATCAACTCATTCAATTGAGATCTCACCCCTCGCATCAACTCCATCACGTTGTTCGAATACACGCACTCGATCCCCAATTTTTCTTTAATAGCCACCCCGAGTTTAGAATCCGCAATCGCCAGCGTTTCATCCTTCACGTGCTTTTTCAAAAACGTCTTCAACGACTTCCCGACTTTAGACTCCACCATCGTCGCCGCTGCCGCTAACGCGTCCGTCGTGTTTTCAAACTTCCCGAACGCTTTCATCGAGACCACTTTCTTGGCCGATTCCGCGCTCGAAAATGATTTCGCCAATGCCTTTATTATTACGAACGCATCGCAAAATAGAAGAGTTTTTGTGTAAATTGAGAGAATTTTTTGTCAGCAAAACAGAGGAGGAAACAATCGATTTTAGGAGTAAATAGTATTCTCTCTCACACTACCGCTCTTAACGACGCAGCAGCCATCACTCGTGAGCGAGAGAGAGGGAGAGAAGACAAACGAAACGAGCGCGGAATGCGACGAGCTAGTCGCGGAGTAAAAAGAAAAAGTTACGCTCCGCGTCGAGAAGCGGATTCAAAAAGGAATTTTCTGTTCGTTAATTGCCCCCACGAGAAGAATGAATTGGCGGCGGGAAAACAAAACACACGCATCATCATCATCATCATCATCGCAAAAGAAGAAGAAGAAGAAGAACAAACAGAGATAAACGCACATCGATATCTTTCAACTTATCCTCGTCTTTGACTTTGAACAAGGAGTACCCCGCCGGGGTTTCGAATAAGAGCAGCATCTTAAGAGAGTTCGTGTTGTATCTCACGAGACTCTCGTTCTTTCTTTTAATGGAGAGAGGCGCGAGAGGGATCCACTGCGACCCGTTTCTATGTAGGGTTGGACACCCTAAACATGTTATGTGCGAGATATTTTTTTCCAACGACCAAAATCACTCCATTCGCTTCACCGTCATCGTCATCACCTTGTAACGTTCAGTAAACATGTCGTCATCCAATAACGACCACCGCGCGAATACGAATAACGTAATCAGAGACGGTTTGAATGCGATAAACAACTACTGGATGTCCATTCCAATCCCAGACGCCTTTCGCGCGTTAATTACCGTCCTCGTCTTCCGGAACATTTTGTTCGCCATTCGACGGTACTTCTTCGGCGACGAACGAGAACTCTCCTCTCGGAACGGAGGTGATAAAGGCCTCGTCGTCGAGTGCGAATCGCTCGAGCAGGTGGAAAAAGAAATCGAAAAAGCGAAACGGAGAGAGAAAGCGGTCGCGATTGATTACGGCGCGACGTGGTGCCCACCCTGTCGAAGAATGAAGCCAATCTTTGCGAAAATGTCCAGGGAGTTTCGAGACGCGTGCGCGTTTTTAGCCGTGGACGTGGACAAAGCGAGAGACGCCTCCATGGCGGCGAAGATTCAGTGCATGCCGACGTTTCAGTTTTACATGAAAGACGGCGAAAAGTTGGACGAGGAAGTTCAAGGTTTGGACGTCGGGAAGTTACGGCGAATATTGACGAAAGATTTAGGTTGCCGAGCGAGCGAGGAGGAAGAAAAGGAAGAGAAAGAGAACGCGAAGATAATAGCTCAGCCCGGGCCGGGTACGATCAAAGATAAAAAGACGAACTGATGATTCGAGCGGTGTTGGTCACAAAAATGTGTTCCTTTGAGAGCTCGCTCTCCGTCTCTCGCGTCGGCGCGCTTTTCGCGCCCCTTGTACTCGTTAAAATTTGCCAGCACTTTTGAGAAAAGAGGTCAAAATTCAGTTCAAATTTACCCTACAATTCAAACACCTTTGCGCGCGCAAAACCTTCTTTTCTTACTCCCATCACCGTCTCAAAATCGTCTTTGTTTCGACTTTCAGTAAAGACGATCTCACCGTAGTGCTCTCTCGAAATACGCGCTTGAATTTTGTTCTCGTTGTTCTCGCGCTTTAAAAGTGTTCTTCGTCGCGCTGAGAAAATGACTTCCCTGTCGACCGCCTTCCCGGAACGGATCCTCGCTCGGGCGATCGCGTTCCTCTCCCTCCTTCTCCTCCTCCCGAGCGAGAACAACTTTTGTCCGTTTTCGTTCGCGCGAGCGGCGGTACGGAGCGAAACCTGGCCGTTAGGGATATACAAGAACCAAACGATCGCGTTCAAAAACTTCAACACGGACGACGACAGCGGAACCACCAACAACGAAGGCGTCGGGGAAATTATGTTCGAAGCGAGTGTCACCTCGTTGACGAAGGGAGATTTGATTTTAGGGAGCGCGAACCACGCGAGCGCGTCGGACGGGACGCACACGGTCGGGGCGAAAATTCTCGCGTTGCAAGCGCAGCTCGATGCGATCACGACGGAAGTGCTCGGACTGACGCCTCCGTCGCCACCTCCTGCGCCGGGGATGTTTTTTACGGCGGTGGCGCTGAGCGACGACGGGGGGCAAGTGACGGTGGATATCGGGGAAACAGCGTTCAACGAAGCATTTCAGCTTTGTCCGCTCGTGAAATACGTTCGAAATGGTGCAGACCACGCGTATTATCATCGCATCACAGATATTCCGTCGAACTTTGA
>ENA-OWPI01000474-OWPI01000474.1-marine-metagenome-genome-assembly--contig:-NODE-474-length-56118-cov-11.237897_pt1 | contig 56118 bp, 45 predicted proteins | sample MGYA00238138_ERZ651775 | MGnify/ENA primary metagenome ERZ651775 (study PRJEB26906, sample SAMN06265043) | marine metagenome | isolation source: Helgoland LTER site | place: Germany:Helgoland, sampling...
CTTGTGCGTTCGGGTAGAGCAAAGTGAGACGAGATGATGAGATGTGGTAGTTGTATATATTTTTTCTGTTGATTTTCATGAACTTTGAACATTTCGTTTGCCGCTTTTTCTGCGGCGAACGATACCTATCACGCGCTTCTCCTCTCCTCTTCGTTTACTCGATAAAGAGCGAGCAATGCACGGCTTGACTCTTCTCTTCGACCGTGAACAAACATTTCACGCGACTTTCTTCACCTTTTTTGCGTTCTTTATCTTCTGCGGTTATTCGCCATCGCGCGGCGACTTCTACTTCTTCTTCTTCCTCGTCGTCGTTTTGAATTCGACCTTCAATCCGTGGGAACGCTTGGTCGACTTTGTCCATCAAGTGTTGAATTTCGAACGTTTCGCCGGTTTTTTCGCTTCGTAAGCGCGATTTTGGATCGATGGTATATATTTTATCCAGCTCTATGCCGCACGTTTTATAGGCGAGCGCGTCGGAGGAGCGATTGCCGAAACCGGCAAACATTCGAGTTTTGTTGATGTCCACGTCGAATAAGCGACGCACTCGAGTGAGGCATCGGATTTTAAACACTTCTGGTTTTCGCGCCACAACTTCGCGGTATAACGCGGTAGATATTGGATCTGGTGCGCACATGACTGGCCCGATCGGCAACGTCTCGCCGTTTTGCGTTAACGTTCGCAAATACGCTCTCGTGGAGTTGCTTTGACTAATCGCGCGACTGGTCACGAAGAGAATTTTATACCCGTTGCGTACAATCTTCCGATACAAAGAAGCGATGCCTGGATGCGCGTAATCTTTTCCAACCATTGTATAAATGTGTCCGAGAACGTCTGACTTTGTTATGGTTCCGTCGATATCTGAAACGACCACTTTATCCTCGGAGTCCCACAAAAACAAGTTACATTCTAAAGTTTGCGTCCCGAAAACTCTCGATTTGTACGAATACGTGACCGTATTCAACCCTGGCTTTAAATCTAGCATCTTAAGTTCCTCCGATGTCAAGCGGGTGTTCCTCCGTTTTCGAGGAGGTTTCGCCGCTTTCGCCTCCTTCTTCTCCTTCCCGTTGTTGTTGTTGTTGTTATTATTATTCTTATCAGCGCTATTACTATGATTACTACCGCCACTACTATGATTCCCGCTCAATCCTCCAACTTTCGTTTTCAGCCACTTCTTTGCTCTCGTGTATTTTCCAGAAGACGCCGCATTCGCCGTTGTTGTCGTTGTTGTCTTCGTCGTCGTGGCTTCCGAAGAAGTTAAAGGCGCCTTTGGCGCTTCCTCTTCTTCTCCGTCCTCTTCTTCGTCGTCCTCGGAGCTTCTCCCAGCCTCTTCGGCTTCCTCGATCGCGATGCTTTCCGTCTCGTTTAATAAACTACCGTAATTCCCGTTCGCGTTTGCATTCTCGCCGTCCATTCTCGTTTTCACCATCGATGTCGATGCCGTCGTCTCGACCGTTTTCGTCGTCTCGTCCCACCCGTCGAAAAACAAGGCATCCTGTGCGCAGTTTTCGTGCGCGAACTGGCACGTGCCGTTTCGGCTCAATTTCATCCGAAACTGTTCGAATAAGCGCCCGTTCACGTGAAAACTCACGTACGTCGCATCTGCGCTCAAAAGTTTCTTGCTGAAGAATGATTTCGCGTTTCCGAATCGAACGAAAAATGGCGTGCACCGCAACGACTTCGTCGAGCGATTTTCAACGACGAGCACGTCGATGGCACCGCCGGGATTTGGAACGAGCGTGGAAACAGCCGAGGCGGTTAAACCGCTCGTGGTCGTCGCGACGTCGATGAGGCCGGAACCGACGCGATGGAGTAACATTTTGTTCTTCTTCTTTGGTTTTAGTTTCGCATCGTTTGCGTCGTCTTTATTCTCGTCGTCGTCGCGCATGATGATTTTGACGCGTTTTTAAGTGAAGAAGTTCGTTACAAACACAAAAATACTGCGAAAATACTACGATGTATTATTAGTATTATTAGTATTACTACACATTATAAAAGCATCTCTTATCTATTTCTCTCTCTCATAATATCATCATAAGAAGGCTAACGATCCTAACAATGCGGCTACGGCGGCGACGCTAATGTTATCGTCGACTTTACTCGCCGGCAACGCTTCGACGACGGCGCAAGAGAGGCAGGCGAGCAAGATAACCGCGTAGTATCCTATATCGTCCGGACCGCCAAAGACGCGATTGTTCGGGAAAAAACCCATGACACCGAACAGATGAGTTAAAGAAACCGTGAATAGAAATCCGGCGATAACCATTGCCGCGCTCCCGGCGAAGGATTTACGCTCGTCGAATGGTTTCGGCCATTTTTTACCGGTTTTCCCCAACCGTCTGCCGACGATATCCGCGACGCCGTCGCCGCCGCACATGAGCGACACAACTAAAAACCCAACCGGCGATTCTCTCCAAAACAGTAACGTCGTCACCATCAACACGATCGTGTAATAAAACGGCCCGTATAACAACTCCTCTTTCCCGCCTCCTCGACTCACCGCTCGCACCGCGTTTTTATTCTCGATCAACCCGCTCCCGATGGCGAACAACCTAAACGCCTGTAAACTCGGCACCAGAGTCGCGAACGCCTTCGAATACCACTGGTCGCCGAATAAACACCACGTCATTGCAAAAAATGTCCCGGACGTGACGTGGACGAGTTTGCGAGAGAGTTTCGCCTCTAAAATCTCTCTTCTCGCGAGTTCGTCGAACAGTTTCACCCAAAGCAACGACCCAGATATGGTGAGCACAGTTGCCACGACATCTCGAACGACCGCGTGTGTCATCATAAAACTCTGCGTCGTCGGGTCCATCGATGATACCATCGATGTTAAAGCACCACTCGCAACTGTCGCTCCTTTTCCTCCTTTTCCTTTTCCTCCGTCGACGCTTCTTCTTCTTCTTCTTCTTCTCTTTATCCAATCCGATTCTTTTCCCCGCGCAGAGAAGCAGAACGATGTTGATGATGTTGATGATGACGACGAGCTCCTCCCGCTCCTAGACGACAAAACAAATAAAGCCTCGCGTTCCCCTCCAAAACGTATCGAAGCTCTCGCTGAAAGCATTTTATTCCGTCACACGTAAGCGCAACACGTAAGCGCGCGCGTTCACATCTGAGGAGATTTGATTTTCCCTAAAGCGGTCAACTCTTTCTCTTCATTACTCATATAAAAAGATGTTTAAAAGACGCGACTGGAACTACCTCTACGGCGACGGGTTGAAACCCAGAGGAGAGAGTAACAACGGCAGTTCTTCAGATGATGACGAGAGCGACGGTGAAAGCATGGAAAGCATCGGCGGGATGGTTGATTTGGATTCCTCGTCGGAATCAGAGGAAACCAACGCCGCCGGGAGGATGAATTCAGACGACAAGGACGACGAGTCAGAAGACAAAGACAAAGAAGAGACGAAAAAAACGAAGCCGAAAAGGAAGTCATCGTCATCATTCGTGGCGTTAAAATGCACCGTCTGCGAGCACAGATGTCTCGTCTTGTCCGAGAAAGCGAAGCGAGAACACGAAAAGTCGAAGCGACACGAGAAACGAGTGGCTTCGTTACCACTCGAAGACGAGAGGAAAAAAGACAACGTGTATTTCATACCGGCGTCGAGCAAACGCACGTTCGGGACAAAAGAGGAGGAAACGGAAACGCATTCAGAACGGTTAGCGAGAATACGTATGAAACGGAAGAGGAGAGAAGAAGAGGAGGCGAGAGAGGAAGAGGAGAGAGAGAGGAGGAAGGAAGCGAACGAAGACGGAAACGCAGACGAGGATGAAGAGGAGGAGAAGGAGGCGCGGAATAAAACGAAAAAGAAGACGAAGGAGAAAGTCGGTCGGAGGCAGATGCAGTCAATTCGAAGACAGAAAGCGGGAATGAGAATTAAAGATACGAGTAATAGCGGTGACGGGGGCGAAAAGAAAGCGCCTTTGAGCGATAGCGGGAAAGAGAAGACGACAAAGAAGAAGAAGAAGACAAAGACGGAGAAAAAAGGAAAGGACGATGAGAAGAATAGTAAAGAAGAAGAGCCTGCGAAAGTAGTAGTAGCGAAGAAAAAAGGCAAACCGGGGAAACGCGAGCGGTTGGAGATGAAAGCAAAACGCGAGGAGATGGCGAAGAAAGCGAGAGAGGCGGGCGAAAGAGGCGTGAAAAAAGCGTTGCAAGCGTCGAGATCGAAAGAGAAGCAAACGAGCGCGAAGGATCGACGAAGAAGCATAATCGCGAAAGCAAAGAAAAAACTCGGCATGGAATAGGAGCAGGGCTTACGTACCCGTCTCGTTTCTTTCAAAGATAATTCTCTTTATGAGATATCTCTTGTATTTACAACACGATATTACGTAGGTATTATGCTACCTGGTACAATTTTTGTATATTATTCTCTCTCTCTCTCTCTCTCTCTCTCTCTCTCTCTCTCTCTCTCTCTCACTCACTCACTTTTCTTCACTCTCTCTCTCTCTCTCGTTACTCCCACCTCTCTCTACACTCTCGCTGACTCTTACTAATATTCTCTCACCCGTCGTCTCCAATACGACTTTCGCTCTCTTCCATTCCAGTTTGTTTTCGTTTTCATTTTCGTCGTCGTCGGTGTTCTCCTCAGACCCTCCTCCTTTTTTTTCGTTGTTCTCGTCAGAGGAGTTTCCGTCGGATTGATTCGCCTTTTCCACGGATTCCGTCTTGGCGCCGTCGCTGCCTGCCTCGTTCGATGCAGTTTTCTGGTTTTGACGACCAGATCCGGAATCGTTTTGCTGCTGTTGATATCCACCTTCTTCTTCAGAGGTATGATTATTTGGAGAAGTCGATGGAGCGCCTCTTTCACCGTTACGTTGTTGCTGCTTTTGAGCAGCCAGCTCCTGTTGTTGCTGAAGCCTCTGCTGTTTCAAAACGAGCGTATTCGCATTTCTCTCGCGTTTCCAAAGCCCAACCGGTCGCGGCGCGTTGTTTTTAGCAAAATACAAACCGCACGCGTTACACAAACTCCCCTCGCCGTTCTTCTCTTTCCGCCAAAACGGAGAATCTGTGCACTGACAATTAACGCAAACTCTCGCCGCTCTTTCTGCGTCTGTTTTCCGTTTCCGAGACGTTCGTGTCCCGTTCGTTTTCCCACTCGCACTTCCTTTGTTCGCGTTCGCGTTGTTCATTTCGTTTGGCTTTATCGGAGTGATGTATTGCTGAGGCTGTTGGTAGTACCCGGGCGGGTAGTTATACCCAACCTGACCGTTTGCAAACGCCGCTCCTCCTCCTGCCGTCGACGTTTGTTGTTGCTCTTGTTGAAACGCCACTGCAAATTGCGGGTTCATCATTGCCATCTGCATGTACGAGTTCGCGTTGGGCATGTTAAACATACCCCCTCCCGGTTGTTGCTGATTCGATTCGCCCGTTTGCCGTTGTTGTTGCTGCTGTTGCTGCTGCTGCTGTTGCATCATCATCATCTGCTGCATGTGCTCCTCCCCAGCGCTCGCTCTCGGCGTTCTCTGCTGCATTTGCGGCCCACCCGCCATGCTCTGTGCCATTGCCATCTGATAATAATACGCCTGCGCGTACTGCTGCACCACCGCCGCTTGCGCGTACTGTTGTTGTTGTTGTTGCTGCATGTGCATTTGTTGTTGTTCAGTGGCTGAAAACGTCTTCGCGTCGGACGTCGCGTCGTTCATATCGTTGTGCCGATACGCCGTCGGGAGTCCTGCGTTGTTCTTCTTCGTGTTCTGTTTCTGCTGCTTCTGCGCGTCGTTCGTTCCAACTGGCGTCGTCCGCGGCGGCGGTTTATGCGCCGTATTCTCGACACCAGCAGCATCGCCTCCGGACATCGATGCGTGTTGCGCTTTTTTTTTTATTGATCTGAAAAATTCAACCTTTTTTCTTTGGGCAGAAAAAAGGCGTTCTTTCTCTCCTTCACCAAAAAGATACGCAAATTCCGACGAGAGTTACGCGGATTAAACAACTGCGCACGCACAACAAGGAAACTACCGAACGCTAAATCTCTTCAACAAATATTTACTCTCACTCGTAAATATACGCTTCACTCAATTCTGCGTTCGCTTTTCGAATCCCTCGTTCGCGTCTCTCTTCCTTCTTCTCCGCGCGCGCAAGCCGATTGCCTTTTTTTTCGAAAAAAGTGGGAGACTTGTGCGTTGCCGCCGATTCGGGACAGGTGGATTTGAATTCCTTCGATGACACGAATGAATCTCTCTCTCTCTCTGACTCTCACTCGACGACGGAGGAATTCAACCTAACGCGTCATCCTCGCCTTCAAATCCTCTCTCTCTCTCTCTCGAGCAGAAGAGTTTTTTGTTTGTTGTTTGCGATCGAGATTTACGTCGAAAGCAGTGTGCTTGTATGAAGCATTTTTTTAATCCATCCAAAGGAAAAAGTCCTCCCTCGTGCGCTTTTTGATTCGCTCGTGCGCTCGTCTCGAGATATCTTTTGATTTGATTTTTCGTCCTCTTTCTTGTAAAAAATACACGAAAGAACAGGAAAGAAGAACAAACTACTAATAAAAAACACATAATTAAAAGACACAAGTACACGTTGAAAGAGAAAAAATGAAATGTAAAGTGTTCGCGGCGACGACCAGGTCGACGCAAAACATGCGTCAGATGACGATGGAAAGAGAAGTGCCTTCTGGGGACTCGCACGTCGTTTTGGACGTGAAATATTGCGGCGTACTTTATATCATAAATCGTGTTGGTGTTTTTTAAAAACGCTCTCTCTCGAGAGAGAGAGAGGTTTTTCTCTCGTTGTTTTTTTGTATCTCTTCTCTTCTTCCTCTCTCGCGAGTTCTTTCCGGCGATGATGACCAAAAACTTCAATACCGTGATTCGCTGAAACTCGCAGTTGAGGCGAGACTTTGATGAAGAAAGTATTCTGAGCCGGGCGCGCGTAACGCGCGCGGACGAGAGAGATCAAACGCGCGGCGTTCGTGCAAGCGATAAATATTTTTTTTTTGTATCTACAACGAGGACTCTTGGAAGCCACTGACAAAAAAAACTTCTTCTTCTTCTTCTTCTTCTTCTTCTCTCTTTACGACAACCAGATATGCCACACAGATGTGCATTTCATCGCGCACGACGTCGGGCAGCACTCGTACCCGTTAGTACCGGGTCATGAAATCATCGGCGTGGTGACAAAAGTCGGTTCGAAAGCGACCGATTTTAAAATCGGCGATATCGTCGGCGTCGGCTGTATGGTCGAGTCGTGTCTGTCGTGCTCGGCGTGCGCGAACGACGAAGAGCAGTATTGTAAAAATACGCCGACTTGGACGTACGGTGCTGATACGCGACACTCATTACACGGTAAGAATCAAGTTCAAACTATAGGTGGTTACTCGGATAAGTTCGTCGTGGACCATCGATTCGCCGTGAAGTTCCCCTTCGCGAAGGAGGATTTCGAAAGCGAAGGCGAGTTCAACGAGGTTTTAGCAAAGTGCGCGCCGTTGCTTTGCGCCGGGATTACGATGTATTCGCCGTGTAAAAAGTACATCGATATGGTGAAAAAAACTCGAGATCCTCTATCGTTACCACTCGAAACGCCCGTGAAAGTAGGCGTGAGAGGACTCGGAGGACTTGGACAAATGGGTATCAAGATTTTATCGACGATGAACGTCGAGGTGTTCGCCATCTCGCACAGTCCAAACAAAGAAGAGGAAGCGAAAAGAATCGGCGCGAACCATTTCGTCTTGTCCTCTTCCGTCACCGCCATGAACAAATTAAAACGAGATCACGCGCTCGACATAATTCTGGATACCGTAGGCGCTCTTCCTTCGGAGGAAGACGCGTCGCCGTCTACTCCGGAAGGAGGCAGCCCGACTTCCAGAGAGGATAAACGCGATAAAACTCCTTCGCCGCAAGAGTTTTACGACGTCGCCGCAGACGCGCTCGCAACGCACGGACATTACGTCTTGATCGGTTTAAACACGAAACCAGTCGCAATCACCGGAACTAAATTCATCTGGAACGACATCTCTTTACACGGTTCCTTAATCGGCGGCGTGAAACAAACCAAAGAAACGGTTGATTTCTGTTGGAAACATAAAATCTTCCCGGACGTGAATATCATCTCCGTCCGCGATATTCCAAACGTCTTGCAATTGTTAGAGAAAGGGAACGATTCGACCAAGCGATACGTCATCGACGCGTCCACGTTTGAATAATTTTTTTCTTCTATAGAGTCTTTTCAGTTAAAAGTGCACACCTTCAACTTCTTCACATCTCCGATGTCGTCCTCATCTTTCCTCCTGAAAAAAGTCGACGTGTCGTACGCGAGAGTCGCGGCGGCTTTGGTCGTCCTTCTCCCTTCGTCGGCGTTTTGTCTTCGGTTGTATAAAGATAGCGTCGCCGAGTAAGTCGTTGTTCGGAGTCGTTCGTCATCGTCTCGTTTTACTCCGCTTTGTTCTTCTTTCTTTCATCATTCTTGTGCGTCATCATCATCATCAACGCTTATTATTCTCATCATTACCACGACATTCGAAAAACAGAGACCCGATGGAGGAAGCCTTTCGACGACGAGCAGCTGCTTCTTCTCCTCCTCCTGTTGCAAAGTAAAGAGAGAGAGAGAGAGAGAGATGTGTAATACTATAACTACTATTACTTTTCATAGTAAACAACTTGAGAATTCTTCCTTTTTCCCCATTAATATAAGAGCAGAGTACTCTCTCTTTCTCTCTTTCTCTCTTTCTCTCTTTCTCTCTTTCTCTCTTTACACGCGAAACGCCGAGGAGGAGAAGGAGACCGAAATCTAGTACAGAAGAATGAGTTACGCGTACTTGTTTAAATACATAATCATCGGCGATACGGGTACGCGCGAGACATTCTATTCTTTACCGTTACTTATACCAAGAGCGGGTTCCTCGAAATCATAAAAAACGCTCGTCTGACTCTTTCTCTCTCTCTCTCTCTCTCTCGTCCTGCTTAAACGAAACTTCAGGCGTGGGAAAATCGTGCCTGTTGTTACAGTTCACCGATAAAAGGTTCCAACGCGTGCACGATTTAACCATCGGCGTAGAGTTCGGGTCGAGAATGGTAACCATCAATAATCAACAGGTCAAGTTGCAAATCTGGGACACGGTACGTTTTTACGTAATACTAATACTAATCTAAACTTTTCATCGCATGAAACAGGCTGGGCAAGAATCGTTTCGGTCGATAACGCGATCGTATTACCGAGGCGCCGCGGGCGCGTTGCTCGTGTACGACGTTTCGCGCAGGGAAACGTTTGAAAACTTAAACGCTTGGCTGGAGGATTGTCGGCGCCACGCGAACGAGTACGTGACGATTACTCTGGTAGGAAACAAAGCCGACGGCGCTTCGGCGCAAAGACAAGTCAGCGAAGAGGAAGGGTTACGGTTTGCAAGAGAAAACGGTCTCTTATTCGTCGAAACGAGCGCGATGACTTCTGCCAACGTCGACGGCGCGTTCATCGAAACCGCGCGCGTAATCTGTAACAAAATCGAAGAAGGGTACTTAGACCCGACGAATGAAACCAACGGGGTGAAAATAGGGTACATGCCTGGTGGAAGACACCATCACCACCACGACCAATCGCGAGAGAACGAATCTCGGAGCGGGTCGGTCACCATAGAGGAGATGGAAAAAGAACGAGCCGCCGGGACTTTTGGTCCTGTTGCGAAATGTTGTTAATAGAGAGAGCGCGCCGCGAAGAAAACAAATCATCATCAATACTACTCTATATATAGGAAGGAGGAGATTTAAAAAAGATAGCAAGCAGAAGAAAACATAGTATAAAAACGAGTAAAACAAAAGCAAAGCAGTGCGTTTGTTGTGATTGCATGTATACATAGAATATAACGCAAAAGAAATCTTTACTAATGCCTTTAAAAGTCTTGTCAAAAGCTCAACATCCTGCACAAAAACAGTTGGTTATATTGGAATATTCGCCCGACGAAGACAAAGACAAAGAAGAAGTAGACGAGCGTGAAAGAGAAAGCGCGCTAAAGATTACCTTTTTTGCATCATCCGACGAATACACGTTCGCTTTTATCGATCGATCGATTAATAAATGGCTTCTCCTTTCACGGACGAGAAACTCTACCGCCAGTGGTTTCCGTTGTGCGACACGGACAACGACGGACGAATCACCGGGAACGATGCGGTTGTTTTTTTCTCCAAGTCGTCTCTCAATCAGCAAGCGTTGGCGAAAGTTTGGGGGTGCGCGGATTTGAACCGACAAGGGTATCTCGATAAAGATGGATTCATACGCGCGATGCGAGTGATCGCGTTGGCGCAAATTGGCGTGTCGCCGTCGGTGGCGAATTTGCAAACGGAGTTGGAGAGAAGGCAAGGCGAGATGCCGTTAGCGAAGATGGAAGGTTTGGACGAAACGAGCGGACGGAAAGAAGACGACGATGATTTCACGTCCAATCCGTTCATGGCATCGCCGGGGGAAAAGATCAAAGATGGGAGGAATAAAGCGTCGAACATGTTGGGAGGCGGCGCGCAGACGAAGAAAGAGAAGAAGCGGCAGGCGAAGGTGGACGCGAAGACGGTGACCGGCATCGTCGACGGGTTGAAGTTGTTGTACAAGACGAAGATTAAACCTTTAGAAGAGGCGTATAAGTTTGGTTCGTTTTATGGACCGCTGTTAACGGATGGTGATTTCGACGGGAAACCGAACGTTTTGTTGTTGGGGCAGTATTCGACCGGGAAGACGACGTTTATTCAGCACTTGTTGAAGAGACCGTATCCGGGCGCGCACATCGGGCCGGAACCAACCACGGATAGGTTCGTGGTTTTGACGCACGGGTTGGACGATCGAACGACGCCGGGGAATACAATGGCGGTCAATTCTGCCTTACCATACACTGGTTTACAGTCCTTTGGGACTGGATTTTTATCCAAGTTTGAGGGTTCTCAGTGCGACGCCGAGTTGTTGAATTCGGTTTCCCTCATCGACACGCCCGGGGTACTTTCCGGCGAGAAGCAAAGGATCGATCGCGGGTACTCGTTTCCGCAAATTTGCAACTGGTTTGCCGCGAGAAGCGATATTATTTTGTTACTCTTTGATCCGTACAAGTTGGATATTTCCGATGAATTCAAATCGGTCATCAACGCGTTGAGAGGCCACGATGATAAAGTGCGAGTCGTGTTGAACAAAGCCGATCAAGTGAGCGAACAGCAATTGTTGAGAGTGTACGGCGCTCTGATGTGGAGTTTAGGTAAAGTGTTTATGACGCCGGAAGTGTGCAAAGTGTACGTTGGGTCTTTCAATACGGAACCGATTAAAACGGACGTGAATAAAATGCACGACATTTTTCAAATGGAACACGAGGCGTTGATGGCGGATTTGATGAACATTCCGGCAAAGTCGTGCGATAGAAAAGTGAACGAGTTCGTGAAACGAACGAGAGCGCTGAGAACGCACATGATGATTATAGGAGACTTGTGGAAACAAATGCCCACGGCGTTTGGTCACGAAAAGAAACAGAAGAAATTATTGGCCAACATCCACGACGAATTCCGGAAGACGACGATGGAAAACAATTTGCCGCCCGGGGATTTACCAAACCCGGAACGATTCGCGGCAATTTTGGAGCCGATGCAACTTCACAAGTTCCCTCGAGTGGACAAGAAGGCGTTGTCGTCCATAGAGGAGGTTTTGACCCAGGATATTCCGAGCTTAATGCAGCGCTTCGGCAATCCGTTTTGATTATAACTCATAAAAATTGTGTTGTTTGTTGTCCGCGTAATCTAGTACCTTGTATTCAAAACTCTACTACTACAGTACTGCGTTAAAAAAATGACTACACGTGTATTTAATGAATTATAACCTTGATAGGATTTGACCGGCGTTGTGTTCGGCGTCTGATTGCTCGTTCCAATCATCCACGATGGCTCTCGCCGCAATCTCGGCTAAATCGTACGCTTCTCTCCATCTGCGTCTCCACGCTTTTTGAATCGTCATGCCTTGCGTTTGATCCGCGCGCAAACCTTCCACGAGTTTTTCTCTCGCCACGCGTTCGGACTCGCGTTCGTTGACGTTCGGCGTTTTCACTCTGTCTCTGGCTAGCTTCAACTCTAATATTCTCGAATCGCCTTCGGCGAATTTACAACAAATGAGGAAATCGGAGTGTTCAAATCCAGTGTGCGCCATTAACGCGTAGGAGCCGGTTTCCTGTCTCAATCTGTGCGTCAAATCGATGGCATCCTCCACCGCTAAGATTTTTGCTGCAGCAATCGCTTCTACGAGCGCTTTCGATGCTCGTTCTTTTTTCCTCAACGAAGCGCACAGTTTCCTCTCCACGTTTACCAGAAACGCATCCATCTTCATTTCCTGTTCCTTGGCGACGATAAACAGCTGACGAAGCTGCGGGACTTGCGATAACGGTGGTCCTCTTTCGTGCATCGCCGTCACTGCTGCGATAGGATCGTATTTACTCCTTCTCCGTGCGCCGAAACGTTTGTTCGTTGCACTCGCCGCCGCCGCCGACGACGACGACGCTATATCCGCGGCGTTCTCTCTCGCCCCGTTGTTCTTTTCGGAAAATCCCCACGTCTCTTTCTGATCGGCAAACGCTTTCGTCTTATGAAACAAACGCTTCCGGAACTCGTGCGCGCCTTGCGCCACGGCGACTCTCCCGGTGTATAATCTCTGTCCAATCCTATCCATGTTCGTCAAATGTCTTTCGTTGTTCGTTCCCGCGCTCTTCTGTACGTAGGCGCCGGTTCTCACGTCGATCCCGTCGTGTCTATCTAACAAAGCTGAATATGGGAGTTTGACTGAATTAAACTCAATCCATGCGTTATCTAAATCATTCCCGGTTGTTTTATCTCCCATGTCGCCTACTTTAATGTTCGGATTCAACGGTCCCAACCTTTGTTTCCTCATGTTCACCAAAAACGCGTGCGGACCGTGGTTCCTCCCTCTTACGATCAACTCCGCAATCACCACCGCTCGGGTTGCCACCAACCCTTGCGAAATCCATATCTTTCTCGCGCTTTCCGACGGCGTTTGCAACGTGAACCGTTTCTCCCGTTGCGACCACGTGCACGTCGTTTGTACGATTAACCCGCTATTCACCCCCGCTAACTTTTCGGTTAACGCGAAACACCCGAGTTCACCTCGTTCTCTCATCGCTTGTAAACTCATCCTCTGCCGGTCGTTCCCGAGTTCCAAAACTGTCCCACCGAATAAGTTATACTCCACGGTGAACCGTATGCTAAAACCAGGACCTTGCTCGAACCCTTTGCGCACGAGTAATCGATGGGCGAGGAAAAACCGCTCGGGATTTCTCGTCAAATCGGTAAACTCGAGTAAACCGCTTTTGACTAAAATCGAAAGTTTCTCCGCGGAATGTCGGTAATCCACCGACGGTTCTTTCAACAACGTTTCCAATTTGTGCTCGTATAAACGCTGCCATCGCGAGTTTTGATTGTTGTGGTTGCTGTTGAAAGTATCGTCGTCGTCCTCAAACAGTGGAGAGGACATATTATACGTGTTGCCTTTGTTGCGTGTGTTGGTACTATTGAAGAGGTCAAAAGAAGGAGGTCAGAAGACCGTTAGAAACGTTTAGGGTTTCAGACAAAAAAAGAGGGGAACAAGAAACAAAGCACCAACACATTACTACTCACATTTTAGATATCACAAAATCTCTCATCATGGGAAAGACGACGCGCTCGCCGCGTAAACTTCTCAAAAAGAAACACATCGTCTGCTCGTACCAAACGCCGAAATCGAAACTGAAATCTGCTCTGAAAAAATCCGGAAACAGTAGGTACGCGTCGCATCATCGCGTGAAAGAAGAGGAGGAGGAGAATAGAAATCGATTGATTTTTTCCCCTGCGGGTCATCCCGATGATGAGAACAAGCAGATACAGAAAACGCCGCTCGGAAACCACGTAAACTTTGCCGACGAAAAGGAGGAAAAAGAAGAAGAGGAAGAAAGGTTGAGCGAGGAAGAAGACGCGTGGAATTTTGACTTGACCACCACCACGGAGAAGAAGAATTCAAAGAAGAAGAATTTAGTCGCAAGACCACCACCCACGCCGTCCACGCCGTTTCACTTTGCGAGAGATTTTTTCGAGCGCGGGTGCGAAAGCGACGCGGAGGAACAATCGACCACCGCGAGCAGCGAATGCGGCAAGTTTCGGTTCGATTTTTTGGACGACGAAAAAGAAGAGGAGAAAAATGTTAAGGTAGAAAGAGTTGGAATGGCGATGACGCCGCGCTGCGATGACGCCAAGAGACAGACGTCAAAGTCGTATCTCGCCGGGCAACGAGACGCGTTTAAAGACGTTTTGTTGCAAGAGTCGTTGCCGTTGCAAAAGTTAGTGGAGAGACAGAAGCAGAAAGTAGAGGTGTTGACGAAGAAACAGGAGAAAATGGAAGATGAGGTGAGGGAGCAATCGATCGTGAGCGCGGTGTTGATTGAGCGCACGAACGTGGAGAAAGAGCACGTGGTCAGGATGGAAGAGATGGGCGCGAAGCTTTGCGCTTCGGTGGAAAAATTGGAGAAGGAGGTGATTGTGTTGAAATCCGCGGAAAAGGAGAGAAAGGCGGCACCGAAAATGCAGAAGTTTCTGGAGAAGTGCGTCGGTTTCGGTGCCTTCTTTCTCGGCAAAGAGACGCGATCGATGTTGTTGGAAAGTCCAGTCAGCAAAAAGTTGTTCGAAGAAGAAGAAGAAGAGGAAGGCGCCGAAACGCCTACGCCGTCGACGCCGCCGAAAAGAGAGCGAACTAGCGAAGAACTCGCGACGTGCCTCGCGATGTGCGTCGCCTTAGAAGCCATCGCAAAAATTGAAGCGAGCAATATGATGCCAATCCGAGCGCCGCTTCCGATTCGACTCGGCGTGTACCTCTCGCGCGTGTACTTTTGGTCAGAATTTCTCGGCGTCGGCCATCGAGAACTCGCAAAAAGCGCTCGAAATACCGCGCAATTAATTGTCCTCGCGTCGCGTTTACCACCATTACCATCACCACCATTACCACCACCACCACCATTACCACCCGCGAATGACCTCGCGACGATACGGGTGGTTTTAGAAAAAATGGCGTTTGTTCGAGGAAAAATTTTGCGCTGCCGCTCTTAGAGTTTTTAAACAAAAAAAGTTTGAAATCACATGCTCCTCACTTTTCGAATACGAGAAACCTGCGCAGATTGAGTAACATATATAATGCATCCAAACACTCCGTTCCTCCCGCACGCCGTATCTTTACCGCATCCATTCCGTTCCTCCTCCATCGATATGGGTGGTGTTGGTGGTGTTCAACGACGCGAAGAAGAAGAGAACGCGAACAACGCCTTTTTTCTCTTTTCGCCTCCTCCTCCTCCTCCTAAGAGAAGAAGAAGAAGTTCGATGTCGTCGTCGTTTGGATCGAACTTCGCGACGACGAGTTCTTCCTCGAACCTATCGCTGATGAAGCTGACGCCTCGGACCGGGATTTGTGCGACTGCGCTCGCGAGGATGAGGTATCTCTCTTCTCTCTTTGTTTTTTTTTTCTCCGCGATTTATGCCTCAAACGAGGAGACGTTTTATTGAAAAATTCCTCCTCTACAAAAACAGGACATCCGATCCGACGCCGAACACGCGACGCGCGGTCGCGAAGATTCACGCTTTGCAGAAAGCGAAAGGAAAGGAGGAGAAGAAGACAAAGATGAAGACTACGAGTACTACCGCTGCTACGACGACAAATACGAAAAATACCAACAAGAAGAAGAAGGACGAAAGCGCTTTAGCGAAAGTTATCGCGAACAAGGAGGACTCCCCTTCGAACGAGGTGATTGTGGAAACCATCGAAAGTGCGACGTTTGGAGAGTTAAGAACGTGTTTCCCGCTCGTGTTTGATGGTAAGCTAACGAGTTCGAATAATAAGGAGTGGTTGAAAGCAGTGTTTAAGAGAAAGATGGTGACAGATAAAACGTATGAATTCGTACCGAGAACGAGATATTCGAGTAAGAACCGTTTGAATAAGAAGAAAAAGACAGAAGGAGAAGGAGAAGAACAAGAACAAGAAGCGACGAACGCGAGTACCGAGAACACGTTTTCTCGGTACCCGAAAGAGTGTGCCCAGAAGACGCCGTTAACGCCACTCGAAGACGAGAATCGAGAAGAAGAAGAATTGAAGAAAGAAGTCGTCTTTTCCATCGAAGTCGCTCGACTCGAAGAACAACCACGAGGAAACGAAAATGTAAACGAAACAATCGCAACGGACGCGAACACAACCGCAAACGACAAACATAAGATGAGAGAATTATCGTCGTTTTTCACCAAGACGTTTTCCGCTGTTTCGCCGCTATTGGGAACCCGATTATAGTACAAGCGTACCCGCGCGCAACACTTTAAATGAAAAGAGAGACGCAGAAATAAACATACACAAGTACAAAAAGAGAGAGATAAACACACACATAAAAAACGCATGTAATAACAGCTAATAGATAGACAAACACTACGTTCAAACGCAATCAAGATTACAACTTTCGAATGCACATTTTCCTCTCGTTCGTCGACGCCTTCAAACTTTATGTTTTAAAATTACCTAATGTGTTGCTCGCAATCGCAACTCTCTCTTTTTTATATTCCTCCCTCTCACGCCGTCGTCCACAAAACTATTTATTTATATATATATGAAACTCTCACTTTTCGTTGATATTTAGCAGCAAGAGCTCTTCGCATTCACCGGTCTCCCCTCCCCCGGCCTAATCGTCGCTCCTCGACTCGCGCCGCTCGCCGCTTGCGGTTGACTCGCCATCCTCGTTTTAATCTCATTCGCCATTGTCACAAACGCCTGTTCAACATTTGTCGCGTTCTTCGCCGACGTCTCCATGAAGGGAATCCCAATCTCATCCGCGAACGCCTTCGCGGTCGCGTAATCCACCACTTTCTTACTCGTCAAATCTGATTTGTTCCCGACCAAAAGTTTGTTCACGTTTTCATTCGCGTACCTATCGATTTCGCTCAACCACGTCTTCACGTTGTTAAAACTTTCCTGATCCGTCACATCGTACACCACGATAATCCCGTGCGCGCCGCGATAATACGAGCTCGTAATCGTTCGAAACCGTTCTTGCCCGGCGGTATCCCAGATTTGTAATTTTATCGTTTTCCCTTCGAGTTCAACCGTCCTGATTTTAAAGTCCACGCCGATGGTGCTGATGTACGACTCTTGGTACGTGTCGTCCGCGAAACGGAAGAGGAGGCAGGATTTACCGACGCCGGAATCGCCAATCAGCTATTCGTGCACACAAATTTCAAAAGAGTGAGAGTGAGAGGGAACATCGTTTCGTCAGTTTCTTCGTCTAAAAAAACATTAGAGAGAGAGAGAGAGAGAAAGAGAGATTTTAAGAGCGGATCTCATTAAAGAAAAACTCTTCTCTCTTTAAAAGAAGTTAATAAAGAAGAAGAAGAAGAGAAGAAACAAAAAAGCTTTGTTAAAGCTTTAGACGCACCAAGAGCTTGAACAAGTAATCGCTGTTGTTGTTGTTGAGAGAGAGAGAGAGAGAGAGAGAGATTTGTCAGTGCATTCGTTTCGTGTCTCGGGGGGAGAAGAGAGACACCAATTCTTTCTCAGTGAGAAGATCGCCGCGCGACTCGAAGAAGAACACCAACGAGAGACACCAACGAAAACACCAAAACCAACGAAAAGAAGCCACCAAAGAAAAGACTTCGACAACACCACCGACGCCGCGCTTCTTTCGCTTCTTTCGCTCGAGAGAGATCTAAAAACGTACTATTCTGGATTCATACTTATACGCGTGTGTCTTGTGTCTGTTTTTATTCTTTTTAAAGTGAAGAGACAGAGGCACCTTTTCCCCTCTTTTTTCACGAGTGAATCACGACAAAGAGACAAAGGGGTCAACCTTTTTCGCACAATTAATTTCCGTCTCTCTTTTTTGCAATGGCTTTTTTTTTGTGAAAAACTCAAAGAAACTCAAAGAGAGTAACCACCATCATCATCATCATCATCATAATCATCATCATCAACGAGAACGCGCGATGACGACGACGACGAAAAAAGAAGAAGAGTTCGAGGAGAAGAAAGGAGAAGAAGAAGAGGAGGAGGGCAGAAAGGAGAGAAGTGTATCGAAGGTGAAAAAAACGGAGCTGTACTCGTCTTTAGACGCGACGACGATTGAGATTTTTTTTACCGAGGAGGACGTCGCGATGGAAAAGGAGGAGGTGTCGCACAGGTTCATCTTCGATTCCGAAGGATCGCGCGATCCAGTCGGAATTGAAATTAAAGCAGGGCGCGAAGAAGAGAAGTTTACGTTTGATTTGCGAAAGCACCACCCGGTTCGAACGGATCCGGAATTCGTCCGCGTGAGATGTGGGAAGAAGAAGATTGAAGTCAAACTGATGAAAAAGAAGAATCAGAAGAGAGAAGAAGAAGAAAAGGAGCGGCGGTTGTCGTCGAGCGTTTCGGAAGAGAAGCACAAAATTGGGAACGAAACGCGGAACACGACGAGTTCAACCACTCCAACGACGAGTTTAGACGGAGTTGGTGATGAGGGAAAAACGACGTCGCTTGATAAACCGCCGGCGGATAAATGGACGCGGTTGGAATTTTTAGGGGAGATGGAAGAGGAGTTGGAAACGTTGGACGGCGAGGACGGGTTGAACAAAATGTTTCAGGATTTGTATAAGGACGCGGACGACGATCAGAGGCGTGCGATGATGAAGAGTTTCGTAGAATCGAACGGGACCGTGTTGAGCACGGATTGGACGGACGTTGGGAAGAAGTTTGTCGAGCCGCAAGCTCCGTAAAAAAAAGAAAGTTTTGTAAGCAATAAGAACTTAGACGTAGCGCGACATAGGATAGCAGCGGCAAAATTGTAATGCGCACAGAAAAAGAAGTATACCATAATGCACCGCAAAAGGGTGTAAGAAGAAACTCTACGATTAAAAGCACACGGTATCTAACATCGCCCCGAGCTGCTGCGTGATGTTCTTCGCCATCAAATCGCTCGCGTTTTCCGACAACCTCTTCTTCGCGTCCGTTCTCCCCGCAGCTTTAACGACCAACTCCCTCTTCGTCAACTCCGATTCTTCTTGCACCGCTTTCTGATACTTATCCGCTAAATCTCGCATCTCTCCAACCACCTTCTCGTTCCCTTTCCTATTCTCGGTAAAATTCCTAACTTTCAAACCGTCGCTCCATCTCGGCTTGTCCAAATTCAACAACATCTTCTCCTCTAATTCATTCTTTCTATAGCCAATATTGATGGAATAGTAGTGCCTATTCAACCCGTGAATCAACGCCGCGATTGAAGGTTTATTTAAATGTCCTAAATTCGACGTCGTTTGCCTCGGCTCTTGCCCTAACATGATCGTCTGCGGATTAATCAATCGAAACGCGTCGATGACCACCTTCCCTTTCACCGACTGAATCGGATCGATAACGACAGCCACTAACCTCGGATTTAACTGCTCAAAACTTTGCTGCGTGTTGATATCGACGCCAGAAAGCCAACACCCGAATCCAGGGTGCGAGTGGTACCAACCAACGACCATTTCTTCCCTGCCCGTTTGTTTCAACATGTCCAACATTTTCGTCTGAAACACCGGGTCCACGGCTTCAACGGAAACGCCGGTACCAGATTGCGGCATCGCGAACACGTCGACGACTTTAACCGTGTAATCGTCCACGAATTGTCCAAGCATGAGACCCATGACTTCCATTGGAACTCCCGCGCGACCTGTTTTGTGAATGGTTGTGTGTTGTTTGCGAGAAAGAGAGAAAACATTAAAGTCAGAAAGCGCAATCATCGTCACGGAAACGACGCGACGGAAACGAATCTTTGAAATAGTAAACGCACCGTGTTTCAACATCTTCAACAAAGCGAGCGAACTGATTTGCACTTGCTCCGCGGTGTCCACCTGCGGCGTGTCCGGTGGGGGGCCGGTTTGCGGCGCTTGGCCCATTCCCATCCGCATCAAGTTATTCATTGTGTTGTGTGATCTGATGTCGTTTCAACTCCACAAAAACGAGCTTTTGAGAAAAATTTTGTGAAGAAAAGAAAAAGGAGAAAGAAGTGTGATTTTCGCATTGTTTTTCGTATGACAAAACCTCTCTCTCTCTCTCTCTCTCTCGCTTAGTTCCCTCATTCCTAAGAACAAGACTCTTATTCTGTTCGTATGTATTATTAAAAAGCCGGGAGTTTTCTGTTTCGATAAATCGAGTGGAGCTCGCACGGCTCGACTCTCCAAAACACGCGCTCGCGAGCCGGGAGCGCGACGAGCTCGAGAACGCAACCCGGGGTGAGCTCGAATAGAGGTTTCCCGGTAGTATCGTCAATGATGAAAACGTGGTGCACGTCTGAAAGACGATCTGTGGTAGACGGAGCGCGTTTGAGAAGAGCGTTAGCTGGACGCATGAGCTCCATGGCTTCTCGCAAGGAGGAGTTCAGGAAGGCGGCGCGGAGATTCGGTTTGCCGAGGTTGTTTGACACGATGAATTTTTTGAGCTTTTGTTCTTTCTCTTCGTCCGTCAAGGTCGTGGTGGTCGTCGTGTCTGATTCGTATTGAGGAGCGCCAATGGCAGACGGTACCGCGCTTTGTTGCTGGATGTGCACGGTTCTGATTTTGCGCATGAAATCGACGATTGTGAGATCGAGGTTCTCGTCAAACTCCTCCATGAAATACGCGAAATCGTTCGCCGCGACTGAGTCGACCAGCATACCAGTTTTATCGTCAACAATTGCGACACAGTTTGCATTTTGTCTCGTCAAACCTGCAAAAACATCGATAGCTTTTGTAAAACTCGGTAAAGCGAGAAGGTCCTCTTTCTTTCTTTCGATATAGTCCGCAAACGCTTCTGAGACGGTTATTTTCTTGAACGGATCCTCGTCTTCGTCCTTTTCCAAATAACAATCGAGCAGAAACTCTATGACATCCGTTTGCGATATGACAGCGTCGATTGTCATCGCTTCATCTTTAGTGAGAGTGTCATAGTGTAACGAATATACCGCGACGCGATGGACTCTTTGAAATCGTTTTCCATGCGTCGTCGGTTTGATCCCACAAATCTCCTCGCCGTGGGTGCGTACATCGATGCGCTGCAAAAATCCACCTCGAACGATTTCAAGAAGCGTCGTCTTTCTCGAACCACGATATACGAATCTCGCATCGTCGTCGGGATGGGAATCTCTCCGACACTCTCGCACTGTTTCGTTCAACAACTCAATCATCCTTTGCAAAACTTCCCGGCGAGTCAAATGCGAAACGAGCGCTTTCTCGAAAAACAACACCATGAAGTCTCGAACGTCTTGAAACCCGATAAACAACGCGCTGCTACTGTTCACCACAGGCGCGGATGATATCCCATATCTTCTCAACACGGACAACGCTTGCTTCACCGTCATCGTTTCTTCCAACGTCACCACGTTTTCAATCTTCTTAATCGAATCTGGATGCAAAACAGTCACACCTTCCCCCCTATTGCGCGGTGGCGAACCCGGTGGATGCGGTGGATTCAACTCGAAATACTTCTCTATGTCTATCGACAACAAATGCTTTCTCGCGCTCGCAAAGTGTTCGACCAGCTTCGGCGCTTTCGACTCTTGTTCTTCATCTCTGATATTTTTTTCCTTCTTCTTCGTCTGTGTATCTTCCTCCTCTTCTTCGCCTTCGCGAATTTGGGAGTCAACTGATGATTTGCCCATGATGATGTTCGAGATGATCAGACGGAAACCTTGCGCTCGCTCTCAAAGAAGAAAGTATGATGCGTTTGTTTCCGTGGTTTCGATGAGCGCGCGCGCACGAATAATGAAGGAGAAGAGGAACAAATACTTTTTTTAGAGATCAAAAAAGACATGTGACATGCGATACAACACAAATACTCTCGTTTACAACAACACTTATATCTTATTAAAATATAGCCGCACTTTGCGCGCACAACCCTTGCGCTAATTTCGCCGCCTCTTTCGCCTCGTCTCGCTCTCGTTTCAAAAGCGCGATCAGTTCGTTCTTCAACTCTAACTGACGTTGTAAACCGTCGATGGTGCTGTCTTGTTGTTGGATTTCCCTGTTTTGCTCCTGAATCGCTTCCTCTCTTTCCAACTGTTGCTCTTCGAGTCGTTCGAGCTCTTCGATCCGTTCCCGAGTGGTCTTTTTCTTTATCTTTACTGGCTTCTCCGGCGGCGGTGGTGGTGGCACTCTCTCCTCCTCCTCCTCCGCGACGACCATCGCGGTTGATGATTCTCCTCTGTCACCTCCTCCGTCCGAAGGTGGTCGTTCAGCGTCAAAGTCTGCGGCAAACGCTATCTTGTTCTTTGTTGCATTCATCCCCAACAGCATCGTCGTTACGCTGCTCAGCATCACGCTCCGTCTTCTTCTGCTTCGATGATCATAATTAGTAGTACGCGTACCGAGTATTTCATCATCATCATCATCATCATCCTCGCGTCGTCTTTCTCGCCCGCTCGTCCCCGCGATTGCATCTCTCTCTAGGTCGTTGTTTTCTTTGCAACGACGAATAACATTACTACCACCGCGCAATTCTGCTCCTCCTCCTCCTCCTCCTCCTCGCGATAGAATTTCTCCTCCCACGTGCTGTTGGTAAAAACACCGCTTACGTCGTGATACTGGTGTCAGTCTCGCGCTGGTGACGAACGAGAACGAAGTTACACTGCTCATCGGGTGTTTGTCTCTTTGTGCGGGAAAAAAAGAGAAAGATCTCACTTCTTCATATTTTGTACGCTCGCGTATAAATAGACACACAATAGACGAACAATAGACACGCGCAAAACCCATCCGGATATAATTCTCAAAGCAACGAGAAGGGTACAATGCAAAGACGTCCGATCGACCCGAACCGGGAGTCTTTCGCGCACCACCAACAACACCAACATCAAGGAGGAGGAGGAAGTCCTCCTTCAGCGCATCCAATCTCTCCCCCGAATACGAATAACGATGCGTATTATCACAACAACCACCACAACCAAGCATCGGCGTACCTCTCCCCGCAACACAACTATAACTTACTCGACGACGACGAGAACGAGAAGAAGAAACGATCTAGGGGATTTATTAAAGGAACGATGATGGGAGGAAATTTCATCAGAAACGCTGGGACGGTTTTGTCGAGGCACTTTAAATCGACATCGACGCAATCGATGAAAACACCACAACATGAAGGACAACAACAACGAGTGAACCCGTTCGCGGTGATTTTCTTCCTCTTATTTGCGTTTTCGTATTTTCGATGGTCGCAGGTTTCGAAAAAGTTCGACCTGTTTAAATCGAACGCGGACGGGAGCATGAGGCGGTTCAAAGAACTCTCCGGGAGTCGAGAGAGACGGTGTTTGGAAACGTTAGAAGATCGCGAGAGGGAAATGGGAGAGTTGCGCGCGACGGTGCATAGCAAAGAGAAGGACGCCGAGGACGCCACGCATAAGTTCAACGCGTGCGAGTTGAAGTTGTCGGGACATCACGAGGAGAAGAAGTTGAGCGGGAACGAAAAGTCACAGTTGAAGGAACAGTTGGAGAGTTTGAGGCACGAAAAAGAAAATTTGGTCATCGAGATGAACAAGTGGAAAGACGAGGCTGAGAGCGCGAAGGATGAACTCGCGACGTTGAAGAAACATCACGAGTTGGAGAAGCACGACGCGAGCGTGAAGCACGAGGCGGATTTGGGCGTCATGGACGAAGGGTATAACGCGGTTATCGATAGCGACGGGGTGTTGCACGAACACACGGACGAGGAATACGAGGAGCTAAAGAGAGCGTTCGAAGCGGTTTCGAAGAAGCATAACTTGGAGCACAAGGAATTCTATTACGAAAGCTCGGACCCGAACAGTCATCATCACGAAGAACCTGTTGTAGGAGGTGATCCGGAACACCGCGAACCACTCGAACCACATCCGGGAGTAGACGGACACAACAACGTTCACCACGTTGAACACGTGTCATCGACGGAAGAAATCCCGAATCACAGAAAGAGTGGTAGCCATAGCAATAGTCACGAAGGCGGAGGAGAGGACGATGAAGATATTCGACCTCTGTGGGAACGTTACGCCGACGTCGCGGAGGAAACACTCAAGACGTCGTGATATTAAAAATTACAATACAATTAGCAATACGCACGCGATTAATACAATACACAAACTGAAAAGCTTCTAAGTTAAATCAATAATTCCATCGCGTCCGTTATCGTCGTCGTCGTCGTCAAACAAGCTCTTCTTTTTCAAAATTAACAGCAGCCCGTAATGGTCGCTCGGTAATACATCGACTTTGATTTTCTTTTGTTCACCTTTTTCTATGTACGGCTTCTCATACGTTTGTCCGTTCACCTCTGGATTTGTACCCACCATTTGAATCGATTGCAATTCGAAGTTTTTCAACTTTGCGAACGCTCGATCGAACCGCGCGTACAAGTTTCCACGCAACATCGTGTTCCTTTTTGCGTCGTAGCTGTACCCGTCTGACTCCGGTCGAAGTTTCAACCACGCGTCTTCCCACGGCTGTTCAATCGGACACAATCCATCCTTTGAGTCGTTCCAATTCATATCACCTATAAAAATAACATCCTCAAACCTGCCTCCTAAATGTTCTAAACTTTGTTTCAACTGTTGCTTCCGTTTTTCCGCCATTAACTGAGGGTTTTCCATGATCCAAGATTCCAGATGCGACGTTGCCACGCATAACCGAGGAAAACCCAAATCGTACGCGTATTGTAAGTTCCTCCCCATAATTGACGACGCGAACGTCGATTTATGCGCTTTCCACGAGCCTTGTGCGAAGCCTCCCAGTTCTGTGCTCGTTTCGCACTTCTCGTCGTCTCTCGCGATGTTCCCGTCCTTCTCGATTCTCGTCTTCCTCACCGTCTCTTTCTTCTTCACCATCACGACGCAAAAATACCCGCACTGCAACTCCATCTCGCTCGGTTGCGCGCATAAACTGTACTTCTCAAACCACGCTTGCCCTTGCAAAACAAAAAGAATCGGCAGCGTCACCTCTTGCAAACATAACACGTCCGGATCGCAACTTTCTATCACTCGTCCTAAATACTCCGTCCTCGCCATCTGCGCCGCTTGGTTATCGAACCAAATGTTATACGAGAGAATCCTTACTTCCTCCTCGTCGTTCGCCGTGCGATCGGGAATGGCAGGTTCTTCCGTCCACTTCCGTCCTCTCGTTGGCATCTCGACCGTTTTCGTCTCGATTTTCGGTAGTAGTCTCGTCGTCGTCACAGAAGCTTTCGTCGTCTTCTGTTTCCTTTCCAACTGTTTCGCTCGTTCTAAAACTCTCTCCACCTCGTCGCTGTGACTGTTGTTCACCGCCTGCTTTTTATTGTTTCGATCACTCTTCGCGATCGAGCTCAACCGACCGACGTTTGCCCACGCGCTTGTGTTTCTCGTCGTCGTCGTCGTCGTCGCTTTGGCGACGAGCGACGACGCCACTTTCGCGTTTTTAGACATCATCGTCGTCGAACTCGAACTCGTCAAAGTCGCTCGTTCAATCGGCGGCCGACGCTGGTTTCGTTCCCTGTGTAACTGCGCGAGCAAAGAGTTGTTGGTGTTGTTTTCCTCCACCACTCTTCCCCGCTCTTCCTTCTCTTCTTTCTCTTCTTTCTCGTCGTCGTCGTGATCTCTTTTCCGTTTGTGCTGATGGTGTTCAGGAGTTGACATGTTCAGTTGTGACGATTTTAGGGGAATCTGGCATTTTTACGTATCGCGTGTGTACAATCTAATCTAATCGGAATCATTCGCGAACGCCTCAGTCTTCCTCCTCCTCCTCTTCAGACGAAGACTCGTCTTCGCTTTCGCTTTCGCTTTCGCTTTCTTCTTCTTCTTCTCCTTCTGAAGTGCTGCTACCGTCTAACAATCGCCTCTCTCCTCTTTCCTCCTCGTCGTAAAACGCGTCTAAACACCTTTCGTCTTCCTCGGTCCAAAACCGAGGCCACCACCAGAAAAACAGTAATCCGCACGAATTTCTTCCCTTACCGTCTCTGATGCACGCTTCTGTGAATCCAGACCAGCGGCCTCGGGTGATTGCTAAGGCGAGCGCGTACCCGATGGAGCAATACACGGCGACGAGAACGAGAAACATTTGAAAAAATTTTCGACCTTGCCCGCCGGGCGCGAACGCAGCTGGTGGCATCGGCGGTGCAAACGGTGCAGGCGGCGACGGTGGACTGTTCGGCAAACCTGGTGGTACCGGTGGTCTCGGCGGAGCCGCTATTTCGGCTTCAAAATCTACGCTCACTAAAACAGAGCTCCCCGAACACGGCTTCACGTTGTTCTGACACTTCAACGTCGCCGTCGCTTCGCTAAACACCTCTCGGTCGTTTCTATTCGAAGGCGCGTCAAACGGGCCGCATTTTTTCGCCGTCTCTTCCACGAGACAATCTTTGCTCGTAAAACTATCGCTCGCGTCTGGCGTTTGTAACGTTATCGAAGTCTTCGTCACGTCGCATCCGACTCGCGAACACGAAGGTTGAATCGTCATCGAATAGTGCACCACAGAGTGCCCTTTCACGTTTGTCATGTTAAACGCACTTCTTTGAAGCGCTTCTGAATCGTTGTTGTTCTCGTTCAAAATATCCGCGAGACCGCGGAGTAAAGAAAATCGTTTCGGACCGTTCGTTTTCGGTGCGATCGCGGACCACGTGCACTGCCATTCCGCGCGACACGTTCTGATAGTGGTGGTTGGTACGACATCGTCCCCGTTCGTCGGGCAACGAATCGTCGGCACGCACGAGGACACGAAGAACGACTTTAACGACGACGCTTGTAGGACGAACAACAACAAAAACAAGAGAGGAGGAGGACAAAAAGGAGCTCCTTCGCGTCGTCTTTGGTCGCGATGGTGTCGACGGAGTCTTAAACTCGATTCTCTTCGTCTTTTCATCTCTCGGGAAGAATGCGTCATTTGTATGAAGGGAATTGAATGCGCAGTCGTTCGATGTCCGTCTCTGTATCTCTTCGACCGTCGACGACGACGACGAGAGCGACGACGACGACGAGGAGAAGAATGAGTCGCGGCAGCTTTAACAGCGCTCAAACTTCGTCTTTCTCGCGAGGAGGAGGGAAGAAAAGGTGTTTGCGGAGGAGGACTGTTGTTGCGAGTGTAGAGGATGATACGAATAACGGTGATGAATCATCACTCGTCAACACCGCGCATGCAATCACCTCGAGCACTCCGTACGCGTTACTCGAAGGTGTGGTCGTGCTCGCGATACTCGCGTTACTCGATTGCGGATGGTCCGGCGACTGGTCCAGAATAGGCGCGGTGACGCAGGAAAACGAAGCGCAAGCGAGATGGCTTTGTGTAAACGTCGTTTTCCCCGCGCACTGTGTGACCGCTTTGGTCACGTATTCGGTCGAGGATTCGGAGGAAGACAAAGTGAAAAACGGATTCAAATCGTTTCTCGTCGGCGGGTTGACGATGATTAAAGCTCTCGCGGAACGCGAGAAAAGAAAAGCGTCGGAGCGATGAAAATGTAGTTACTAGAGTAGGCGGTCAAACGAGACGCATGTGAAATGTTTTGTTTTCTCTCTCTCTCTCTCTCTCCGCGTCTGTTCTCTGAGTAGTCTCGTTTTCTCATCAGCGATCGGCAATTAAAGTGAGCCTCTCACATACAGAGTCGCCGAGAAGTGTTTGTTGCTTTCTCGAAGCTTTGATGCGCTCTCGGAGCTAGGAGGAGGATGTATTCGCGCGGTTCCGTGTAAAGGTACGCGAGAAAAGCCGTCGCGGCGTAACGGTAGTATGAAGGAATAAAAAGAGCCGACGATGCTTTTCTCCGAGAACACGAGCGACAAAAGCAATGCTGAAGCACGTAGTACTATCTAGCGAAACGTAGATAGAAAGTATAAAGTAGACAAAATTTGTTTTTATGTATGTATTACGTGTGTACCGAATGCTTCACTTTTCAATCAGTCCGTGATGGAGCAACAGCAACAGCAACAACAACAACAACAACAACAACAACAGGAGTATCATCCACCACCTGCAACAACAACGACGACGATGGAACCGAAGCAACCGGCGATTGTTCGCCCTCCTTTAACCGCCGAGGAGGAGGAGTTTCACCAAGCGCAAGTCGTCCGGCCGTACGTCCAGCGGCAACAACACCAACACCATCATCAATCACATCCGCAACACGTTCCCCAAACGTTCGCAACCCCATCCGCTGCTTTGGCGACGCAACAGATGCACCAACAACAACACGTTCAACAAAATCAACAACAACAACAAAATCACAACGCGCCGACAAACGGCCCACAAACGTTACCCCCACCACGAACCGGACACCCGGATTTGAACCACGACCACAAAGACATCTCCACGGAATTGATTCAAAAATACTTGGACGAAAATCAAAATCTGATCTTGGCTATTCTGGAGAACCAAAACGTCGGGAGGCTGGCGGAGTGCGCGAGGTATCAAAATCGTCTGCAACAGAATTTGATGTACCTGGCGAGCATAGCGGACGAGTGATTGTGATGAGAGTAGGATGTTAGATGTAGCTTTGTTTTTTGTGATTTGTTATATATATAACACACGCTTTTGTACCATCATCGAAACCGAAGAATATAAAGAAGAAGAAGAAAACGAGGGAAGTTGTTTTAGGAGGCGAAGTCGTCGATGACGTTTGCGTCGACTTTGATGACTCTCTTTTATTCTCTCTCTCTCTTGTATTGATCTATTTGCGGTGTACTTTATTATTGATTACTACAAGTTCGGTGCCCCGTTGTGCATGAGCAACTCCATGATATCTAACCCTCTCTCTCCCGCTAAACGTTTAATGCCGGTTAACACCGTAACTAAATCTTCGTCGTTCATCAACTCGATTTTACCTAACAACCTTCCAGTGCCTAAACTTGTGCTCAATTCGACAAAATTTCTAATGTAAAAGTATACGAACGCGGCCATTATGGTTTGGACGTCCATTCGGTCGACGAAACCGCCGTGACCAGGGATGGTGTGGCCGAAATCGTCGATTTTGAACGCGCGCTTAAACCCAGACGCGAAGAAGCCTCCAAAGGGTGCGACTATGGAGGCAAAAAGAGCCAAAAATCCAGCGTGGACGTCGAACCAGGTGAGAACTAAGTAGTCTCGATTGTACACGAACCTCAATATGAGCCTCAAGAACATTTTCATTCCAAAAGGGACCATCGGGACGTCGTCGATGTTAAACTTCATCGGTATGAACGGGTGTTTCAACTGACACACGGCTTCTCGCGAGAAGTATTTATCAAACTTGGTGATCAAACCGAACTTCTCGCTCGTTTTCCAAATCGTTTTACGCATAGGTGGACACGTTAGAAATTTGAATTTCCCGAGAAACGTGGATAAAATCGGTGCCATGACGACGGTGCAAAACATGGCGCCGATAAAGCCCTCCCAAGTTTTCTTCGGCGAAAGCGCGATGAGCGGCGTTCGACCAAACGCTTTTCCACAGACGTACGCCATCACGTCGTTCACGACCACCAACAGAAACGGGAACAAGAACCATATGATGCCTTCAAATATGTTCGAAATAGTCGCCGAGGATTGCAAAAAGATTATAGCAATCGTAATGTGCGTCCACGCGAACTGCGAGAATTGGTACTTGAATAATCCTTTTCTCAACAACAAAACGAAAGCGACGAAGCCGCCCATGTATAACGAATAACTGATGAACGAGTGATGCAACATCACCCAGGTAACTACTTTCGCAAACGTGGTCGTCTCGTCCATGAAAAAGTGTCCTTTCTCTGCCAACGAGGTCAAGTAAAAATGCCTTCCCATCCTCCCGTATAACGTAAACGCCGCACAAAAATAAAAGTACCACTTTTGTAATCGAAAACGTATCCCGGCGGATTCCAACTTTGCCTTCTCCTGCGACTCGCTCAAATCGAACAGCTCTTTCGTCATCAACGTCTGCACCGCAAAAATCATCACCATCGTCGACATGGCCCCGTGGAACAAAACGATCAACCCGCCGGCACCTAAAATCAACCCCGACGCGGTGCGCGCGCGAAACGAACTCCACTTGTTCGATATATTTCGGGCGAGCTTCTTCGCGGGGCCGTTCGGAGAGCCGCCTTGCGTCGTCGTCTCCGCGCCGGCGGCATCGTCTCCTCCTCCTCCTCCTCGCGCCACCGTGGTGCGCACTTGAGGCACGACTTTCCGGAAGTTTACTCCAACGCCTCCGCCTACTCTTTCCGCGGCAAAATCCCACGCATCTTCCTCTTCCTCGTCGCGCGACTTTTAAGATTTTTGTGAGAGAAGAGAGAGAGAGAGAATCAGTCACAACGCATAAAAAAGCACATCGAGAGACACCAATGTATATCATCATTCGCGCGCGAAGAAGAACACGACGCTTTGTTCGCGCGCACCGCCGCCAAATCATCGTCGTCGTTCTCTTCATCGCAAAAACGAAACGAAGTGAATTTTGCCTTCAAAGCCGGTTCGATCGATGCGCGATGAGAACAAGAAGAAGAAGAAGAACACTTTGAGAGAAAAGAAAAGTTCGGTAAAATGGTTCGTTTTTCCCGAAGATGATGATTAGAGAGAGAGAAAAAGAGAGAGAGAGAGAAGAGTAAACACAGAAACGCGCTTCTCGCGTACCATGGATCGGGACCGGGTCACCCGGTACCCTCGCCGTCTCGCGATCGTTTGCATTTTCCGAATGTTCGTCTTCGTCGCGTCCCTTCGCTTATATCTGTAAAAGTAGTGTGATGTGTGTAAAAGGAGCAGAAAAGAGTGAATTTTGTGCGCGTTTTTAGAGCGGATTTTTCCTTAAAACGCAGAGAAAAAAAAGGGGGAACTCTGCACTCTTTCGAATACTAGTACTACTACTACTATAGTAAAGTAATACTAATAATGCACGGGGACGTGTTGTCCGCGCGCTCCGTGAACGGGGCGACGATTGTGCACGTGGAATCAGTGGACGGGGTACGTACGATGTCCGGCGGGAGGATTCTATCGAACTCGAGCAACTCAAAGTCGAAGTTCAAACGAGAGAGACACGATGGGACGATGGATATCGGTGATGTCGCGGATGATGAAGACGAAGAAGAAGACAAAGAACGAAAGGCGAAACGCCGAGTCGGGGAAATAGCGACTGGGATGGCGAAAATGCGACTGATGCTGACGAAAGGTGATGAGAGTTTCGGGTTCACCGAAGGGAGGAGGAACAACAACAACGCGGGTGGTGGTGGTGGTCTCAACCTCGTGAACGACGCGAACGAGGAGAAAACCGTCGGTAAAGGAAATACGAAGATGATGGTAAAAATTCGCGCGGACATGTCCAAATACGCGAACGAAGACGAAGTTTGGGACGAGATCGATCGTGCGATTCGAGACGTGCACAAAAGAGACGAGGAGAGTCTCTGGGCGTGTTCCGTGGTTCGGTTACAAACAGACGTTTTGAACTGCGTATCGTTGGATAAACTGTTTCGCTTGTCCTCGAGGCCGATGGCGAGCGCGAGAGCGAGGCGGTTAATCGCGTTACACGTGAGCGGGTGCAGAGATAAAGCGATTGGGTTTGGCAGAGATTTAGCATCCTCGATGGCGAATCTACCGATGCTGAGAGAGTTCTCAGCGGTCGGGACAAACTTGGGGAAAGCTTTCATCACGCGGTTCGCGCACGTGACGCATACTTTGAAGCATTTAGAAGTTTTGAAGTTATCGGCGAATAAAGTGGCGGAAGATATCGACGCGTGCGAGGCTCTGATGAATGCCATCGAGAACTTGCAAAGCGTGAAAGTTTTAGACTTGTCGCAAAACTATTTAGGCGAAAGAGGCGTGCGAGCCGTGTGCGAAGGTATGGTGAAAAGGAGGCGGAGAGCAATTGACCAATTCGGGAAGCGTCCGGAAGGTTTGAAAATTTTGAATGTGTCGCACGATAGTATTGGAAATAATGGGGCGTTGGCATTAGCAAACATGTTTCGAGCGTTCCCAGACGAGGTTTCAGAGAAGTTAGACGTCTCTTTCAACGGTATTTTCGAACAAGGAGCGACGGCGCTCGCCGAGGCCATGTGTTCGCAATCTTCCGGCATGCGCTCGTTGCGCTCGTTTCGAAGAGAGTTGGATTTTCGGTGTAATTCGGTTGGTTTTGAAGGTGCGTGTGCGCTCGCAAAGTGTCTCGATGGTACCAGAAGTTTGAATCTTTCCAACAACGGCATCAAAGATGCTGGTTTGAAGATTTTAGCGAGACACTTAAAGACGAATTTCACGGTGACGCACTTTGACGCGAGAGGGAACGATATCACCAGCGACGGCGCGTTTTACCTCGCCGATTGTCTCTCGGAAAATTCAACGCTGTTGGATATCTCTCTCGATTCCAACCGGTTGGACGATCGTGCAGCGGTTGATTTAGCAGAAAATCTCTCTTCAAATCTCGCGACGAGACTGTCGATTTTAGATTTGGCGAGGAACGATATCGAAGACGAAGGAGGGATGCGATTGGCGAATTTCTTAGCCACGAACGTGAGCATCGCTCGCTTGAGTTTATCCTCAAATCGTTTATCGGCGAAGGGAGCGCGAGCGTGCGAAGACATCGCCGGTTTACGTATAGACGTAAACTGGCAAAAATAGAGTGACTTTTTATAATTTTATACGTAGTGGAAATTAGAAGTAGATTAGAAGCAGCAAACGTAGACGAAGACGAAGACGATCGCGCGGCGAGAGCACAAAAATATGTTGTATATAAGACTACCGTGTACATTAACGCAAGCAACAAAGCATCTTGGAATACTTCTAAACTCGAAAACACCACGTGAAGACACTTTTATAGACCACTTTCGCCGCCTTTCTCGTCACTCGATGCTGCATCGCCGCCGTCGCGCTACAGACGTTGCGAACAAACGTCAACCGTTTCCAATGTTTCTCGAACGACTCATTTGCGACATTGTCTTCCTGGCTCCCTCTCTTCAACGCCTCGTTAAACGCCTCGAAAAATTCTCTCTCTGTCGTGACGATCTCATCGTCTTCTTCCTCTCGTCGCGTGATCTTCGCGTACGCGCTCGTCAACACGTGCACCACCGCCACTTCCAACGCTTCCTCCTCCTCCTCTTGTTCTTGTTCTTCTTCTTTCAACACGTTTACCCAATCGTCCAACAAATCCTCCTCGCTCTCTGATTTCCCTTCCTCTTCTTTCTTCGCTTCGTATTCTCTTTCCGAATTCCTTCTGCTTATTATTTTACCGCTCACCGCCTGCGTCGTAAACGCGCGATACGTTCGTTCGCTCGAAAACGCGTCCAAAACGACTCCGAGCGTCTCCCGCTCTCTTTCTCGCTTTTTCTTCCTCTTTCGTCGTTTCTTTTTCCGCGTCGAAATGGAACAGAGTTTCGCGCGGAACAGAGCTAAAGCGCGAGACGCGAGCGAGGCGATCGTTTGCTTTGTTTTCGCGCGCGTGAGCGGTGGCATGACGATGAAAACAAACGCGCGTTCTGTTTTGTATTTTCGTTTCGAGTATCTTTTTAGTTTGCTGCGGATATTACTTTTAAATATTATTCGTTTACAACTTTGTGTGATGATCATTAATTTTATTAATACTAATACTTTCTCCTCCCTACGTCGTCGTCTGAATCGTCGTTCCTCTTTGCTGCGTTTTACTACTTATCCATGTACTCTCTCACGGCATCGAAGACTTCGTTTTCGACTAAATTCAGCTGCTCGTTTTGGGCACCATCGTATTCGTTTTCGTTTTCGCGGCTTTTCGCCGCCAACGCTTGCAACTTTTTGTTTCTATTTTCCTCCCACAAGGACAAACCAGAGACGTATAAGATGGTAAATCCGTACACGCTGGCGACGCGGTAATCGAGAGGAATGACGCCGTAGACGACAAAGTTGAGTGGTACCCAAAAAACGATGTTGGAGATGTACAAATCTCCCCAATCGCGTTTGAGTTCGGCTTTGATTTCCTCTTTCGATTCGCTCCGCAACAACGCCATGATGACTATGAAACCACACGCCCAAACTGGGTTATACACGAGCGCGTCAAAAACCACCTTCTTCGTCAACACCACGTGTTCCGGGTTGCTAAAAAACCACTCGATTACATTCGATTTGGTCAACTCTATATTCTCCGAAGCGAAGCCTTGCGCGGAAGCCATGGCGTACGCCGCGTTGGCCAAGTCGCCGGTTAACTCGTCGTCGTACGTCGTCGATGCCGTCAACGCGGAGATGGAAACCGCGTCGGCGGAAAAACTCGATCCGCTCGGACTCGGTATCACCTTATCCACCAAGGTGTACCATAAGTACGACGTCAAACCATCGAAACTTCCAAAGGTCACGTACCGTCCTCGTCTCCGGTCGTCTCTCGTGTACGTTTCCTCGCCTTCTTCTTCCGCCTTCGTCTCGCTCACCCGTTGCGCGAGCTCGTCGGAGATCCAATAACACGCCGCTCCTACGCCCATGTCCCGCGCGAGCTCGAATCCAAAATCCACCGACGCAGAAGCCCGGAAAACTCCTCTGGCATTTCTTCTTCGCACTCTTTTTTTTCCAATTCGAAAATGTCCTTTTGCCATTTTAAAAGTAGAAGAAGACAAAGCGCTTTGCGATTTCGTCGTCGTCATCTTCATCGTCTCAATCGTCGTCAATTCAAACGGGGTCGTCATCAGTCTCTGAATACTGTTTGAAACTTCTCTCCTCCTCCGCGCGAAAGCGCGAGAAAGGGGGAGGTCAAGTGCTCTCTTCTTTTCCTTCTGAGGACTGAAAGAAAGGAAGGTTTTTGAAAATCTTCTCTTCTTCTTTTATGAAACCCTAAACTTAGGGTTTAGAGTTTTTCTCTCTCTCTCTCCCTCCCTTCCTCCTCATAAAATAAACAAATTCATTCGAAGACTCTCCCTCACGTGCACGAGCGGACGACGAGAAGATTACGTTTTATTAGATATTAATCGCATTTCTCTATCATGCAAATCTTCGTGTACGTTTATGTGTCGTTTTTTTTACGTTTCAAACGTCGCGTCTCGGTGTTGTTTTGCGTTCGGGACGTTTGTCTTCTTTCTGCGCGTAAATCCTCTCTCCCTTTTTTGGGGCTTTTGATGGTGATGATGATGATGATGATGAGAAGTTTCTCTCGTCTCGTTTTCGCGCCGATGAATCGGCTTGAACAACGCGCTCTTGAAAGAGGAAGAACGGCGTTTTCGTTTCGCCCGCTGTTTTTCGTTTTATTTTCAAAGCGCGCGCGTGTTGATGTTTATTGTATCTGTGTTCTGACCTGGTGTTGGTGTTTCTCTCTTTCCTCTCACTAAACAGTAAAACTTTGACTGGGAAAACCATCACGCTCGAAGTCGAGTCCTCGGACACGATCGACAACGTGAAAGCGAAAATCCAAGACAAGGAGGGCATTCCGCCGGACCAGCAGCGATTGATTTTCGCCGGTAAACAGTTAGAAGACGGGAGAACTCTCGCGGATTACAACATCCAAAAAGAATCAACCTTGCACTTGGTGTTGCGTTTGCGAGGCGGCGGTAAGAAGAGAAAGAAGAAGACGTACACGAAACCAAAGAAGATCAAGCACGTGCACAAGAAGAACAAGTTGGGGTTTTTGAAGTTGTACAAGGTTGACGACGCCGGTAAAGTGACGAGGTTACGGAAGGAGTGCCCGGCGCCGGAGTGCGGCGCGGGCGTGTTCATGGCGAACCACTTTGACAGACACTACTGCGGTAAGTGCGGCTTGACGTACGTTTACGAAAACAAGTAAACGACGATGACTCGTTTTTAGAAATAAGTAAATGGGGGTTTGGTACGTTTGCGTGATTGGAGAGTGATATCGCGAGATGTTTTTTGTTTCCCAATAAAAAAGGGAGACCGAGAAGTTGAGGACCGAAAGAGTCTTTTCGATCGTTTCTTTTGTCGCAAAAATGAGATGACGGAGAAGCGCGAACTGCCGCTTAGAAAATATTAACAAGATTTAGTTTTGTTGTTACACGATAAAGATTTGCTACTGTATCGGTTGCATCTAATTTTACACGCTTACGCTCTTTCGATCTATCTGCTACTTCTATATAAATAAAATACACGTCCCGCCGCGCATCGGTGACTTCTATATCTGAGTTTATTTCGCGTTCAAAGCTCGGAACCTTTCGTATCTTTTATGTAACGAAACCATGTCATTCGCTCCGGTGAGTTTTTCAATCTCTCCTAAAGCGCGCACAAAGTTCATCTCATAATTATCTTCGATTTCCGTCGAGTCTAACTGAACAGCCGTCAGCCGACGCCAAAAGTTCAGTTTTTTTTCGTCGCTCGCAAAGGATGAAGAGAAAGAACCGAACACTTCGTCTAGTTTATTGCACGGCGCAAACGTCACGGCGCAGTTCGATTCGTCGTGCGCCGCGATTCGACAACACGCTTCGGTACTTTTATTACCATCATCTTCGTTATCGCTAGAACGCGTACACTCAAACTCCGTTAACTTTTGAATCTCTCTATCGTCCTCGCCAATCAACTCTGGTTGTTCTAACCGTCTTTGCAGTATCTCTTTCGCAGATTCCGCGCCTTTGCATCCAATCCAAGCCTCTCTCGCTCGATATAAGAACCAATAAATGGGAAAGTTTGACACCGGTGAAAGAAACAACGGGAGCGTAAACGGCGCGCACGCCAAGTTGAAATACTTCGCTCGTCTCGCTTTCTTCTTCCCTCTCTTCAGCAGGTCTCGTATGGCTACGCGCACGTCATCCGCGTGCATCAACGACTTTGGGTACACGATTTCGCAGGAGGAAAGCGTCGCACCGAGCGCCTTCGACGGTATCGCTTTCAACACGTCTTCGTCCGGATCCACTCGCTCTAACAACTTCTGCGCGATATCATAGACTTTCCGTCCAAACCCTTTCTCGCTCTTCTCCCACGTTTGCCAGGTTCTCGAGGCGTACGCGGACGCTTTCTCTTTCAAGCTATTCACGAACAGCGGCGTGAACCGTTTCAATGCATCTTTCTCTTCGTTTTCTCGCACGACGCGAACGGCTCGCTCGTATCGACTCGGATTTGGTTCTCGAATCGCCGAAGCGTGTATGAAGAAGAAAATATTTTCGTCGCTCTTTTGTGTCGTTGCTGTTGATGATGATGATGATGATGATAACGACGACGACGTATCTTCTCCACCGTCTTTACCTCTGCCTCCTTTTTCAGCTAAACTCTTCAGAGACGTTGTTGATGTTGTTGTTGATGATGGAAAAATCCGCCGCCGTGGCACGACAATCAGTCGCAACCGAGTGAGCACTTCTCTCGACGTCGTCGTCATGGGTGGTGCCCCGGCGACGACGACGTAAACGACGTCAACGAGACGACGACGACGAAAGAATCCCTCTCCTCTCTCTCTCTCTCTAAAAAGAAAAGGAAACGGACACGCGCGCTCTCTTTTGTCTTCCTTTTCCCCTTTTCTGCGTCGTAAAAGAATAAAAAAGTTTTCTCTCTCTCTCTCTTAAAACTTTGTCTCGCTTCTTCTTCTGGACGACGATTCACGTCGACGCGCGAAGGAACATTTTTGTTCGTGTGCTCTCGTGTCACAAAATATCCGCCTCTCTCTTCTCTTTTTTTCTCTTTTTCTCTTCTTTTTTGGAGGCGTTTGCGACCCCAAGCCAGGCTGTCTTTTTTCGACCAAAAGACAATTCACTCGTCTCGTGGAATAAAAATTAAATTGTTTCAAATTCATTCCCGCCGCGGTTGCGTCAAATTGGTGTAACGCACGCACACGACAACAACAACAGAAAAACAGACGCGAGCGTTCCCTCCCGGTGGTTTCGCGCGATCTTCTTCTTCGCACTCAACACACGCGCTTTACGTTTTATACACACGCATAAAACGCACGCACGAAAAAGAGATCCACTGCTCTATACGTCTCTCCTTTTCGCCTCAAATCTCTCAAAACACATCGGATCCTTTTTTAATTATGAGCTCAGACGAGAACAACGACACCACTCGAGCAACGCCTGCCAACGACGCCGCTTTAGTGGCAAACGACGTCAACGTCGACGAGATGGTGTCGCACTTGACGGAACGAGTGCGCGAGATCAGCACTCGCGACGACGACGACGAGAGGAATAAAGAAGGAGACGATGATGATGATGATGCGAAGAAAGTCGACCTCCAATCCGACAATTCGAATACCGCGAAGAACGAGGAAGAGGAAACGACGAATTTCGAGGAGGAAGAGGAACAGAAAAAAGACGTTGGCGATTCAAAACGCACGATCTTTATCGGTGGGATCCCGCCGTACGAAATCGACGAAGAACGAGTCACTCGGTTTTTTAAGAACGAACACGAGGAAGAGGTGACGACGAAGTTAATCCCGGACCTGAGGAAAGGATGCCACAAAGGCTACGGGTTTGTGAAATTTAAAACCCAGGAATCCGCGGAGCGATTTTTGGAACGAGGGAAAGTGGAGATCGACGGGAAGACGATCGACGTGAAAGCGGCGAATAAAGATTCGCCGAGGTACGATCCGAATCACGTGAATAGTCATAATAATAATAACAATAACGTGATGATGATGATGATGAACGCGGGCGGGAACGGCTTTTATAACAACAACCATCAATATCAGAGAGGCGTCGGCGGCGGCTTTACGCAACAAGGCTATCCGAACCAGATGATGATGGGAGGCGGAGGAGGAGGCGGACGAGGATTCATGGGAGGGGGAGGAAGAGGCGATTTTGGTGGCTTTCATGGTGGAAGAGGTGGGAGAGGAGGGAGACACGCGAACCATTACGGCCAAACGCACGGGTATCATCAACCGAACATCGTCATGGGCCCGGACGGGAACATGATGGTCGTGGATCCGTATTTTAATCCAAACAACATGGGCACAGGTGGTGTTGGTGCGAACCAAGGGATGTTTGGACAACCGAGACCGAGACGATTCTCTGGTGGCCGAGGCGGAGGGTTCATGGGCCAAAGAAGAGGCACGTACCCGGCCCAATTCAATCAATCCGGGAACGTGAACGGATTAAACGGCGACGGCGTGAACGGTCCGTCACAATCCGACGGGAACGATGGGATCGTGAATAATCCGGACGAAGAAGATTCTGACGACGCGAACGGAAATGCGAAGAACGTAGCCGCGATTGGTGGTAATAACGAAACCATTCCTTTGTTGGACGAAAATGGATTTCCGTTACCTGCGGAAGAGCAAGGAAGCGAACAAGACCGCGGGGTTGGAGGCGCGTCGCCGTCGACATCATCCAGGCGGTATAATAATAATAACAATAACATGGGAGGCATGGGAGGTGGATACCCGCAATACTCCTCGCAAGTGTTCGTCGGCGGCTTGCCGAAAACCGCTACGGAGGAGGAAGTTGGATGGTTCTTTTCGCAATACGGTCCAGTCGCTCGAGTGCGTTTGATTTACGATAAAGAAACCGGCGCATCCAAACGATACGGGTTCGTTGAGTTTGCACACCCAGAGATTGCCGCTGCGGTAAAAGATTTACGCAACTTACAGTTTCAAAACCGAACGATTGATGTAAACTACGCGTCTCGACACATATCTCAGATGAGTTACGGCATGCCGCCGAGAGGCTCGCGGCATCATCAACATCAGCAACAGGCGATGATGCAACAAATGATGGCGGCAGGGGGGATGCCTCCTCAGTTTGATGCGATGGGTAATCCAATCATGTACGCACCGAACGGAATGATGATTCCGCCTCCTCATTTTGCCGCCATGCAGCAGCAAAACGAAGGGGGGTTAATCGGCGGAGAAAACATGAAATCGGGAGACGATGGGAACACTAGCATTAGCAACATTGGAGGGGTGGATATGAGTAGTTTGAACGCAAATATGAACGCAGGGGGTATGTCGGGAGGAGCTAGTCTAGACGGGAAAGAGTATCCGAACATGTACGGTGCGCCGTATGGGATGGGTTTCCCTCCCGGAAACGCGGCCATGTTCGGACAGCCCGGAATGATGGGGCCGGACGGTATGGATCCGAGCGGAATGATTCCGATACCGCAGCATCACGGACAACAGCAGCAACAAGATTTTAGCCAACCACTTCCACCGACTGGAATGAGTGAAAGCGTTGTTCCTGATGAGTGAATATAAAAATGGGTGGAGTGTGAGCGCACGCTACCACGTTGATTTGTATTTTTTGCTTCTATAGTTTTGCTGCTTACCTAATTTAGACTCCGAGTTGTAAATAACTTTATTCATATACTATTTATTAATTGCTAAACTACTAAAGCTAAACTACTACTATTGCGCTACATTTTCCGCTCCAAACCGTCATCCATTCCATTCAGCAGCATGACATTCCCATCGATTTTCTTTTCAACCTTCTTTTGTCTGCGCAGTTCGTACGATTCCCAACCTTCCACCTCTCGCAAATCTTCCGCGGTCACTTTGGTATCTTTCAACGAGAGTTCCTCCAACCCTTCGCAATGCTTAAACACATCCGACGGAACTGTGCGTATATTTTCGTTCCCGTCCATTCTCAACCGTCTCAGCTTCCTCAAAAACGCAAACTCATCCGGTATTTTTTCGATTTGATTTCTCTCGCACCTCGCGTCCGTCAACGAGGCGCACACCGACACGCACGTCACGTCCCGTATCCTATTCTCCGAGCAACTGAAAATCTCCAACTTTTTCATCGTCCCAAACGAACTCTCCGGTAACTCCGTCAATTCGTTGTTATCTACGATAAGTTCCACGAGATTCGGCAGATCCAAAGCGCAGAGTTTCCTCAATCGGTTTCGACTCAAATTGAGTACTTTTAAACTCTTCATGTGTAAAGAGTCCGGTAGTCTTAAAAGCATATTATTCGCGACGATTAACTTCGTGCATTTCTGCAACAAGTTCACTTTCTCTGGAATCTCCTCGAGTTGGTTCTCGGAAACGTCGACAACTTTGCACTTGTTCGCACCGACGACGTCGAATATGAAATCCGGGAAGCGCGTCCAATTCAGATTCCTTTCCAAGTTACACAAGCCTGTCGTTTGCGCTAACTTGATGCGTTTTTTCACCGCATCCGCGGATTGACGGTTCGAGGAGGTGTTGTAGGAATGTAAGAGCTCCTCGAACGGTTGGACGACGTTAGCCGTCCACCACGCTTCCATTGGGCTCGATGATTTTTATACTCTTTCGTACTCTTGTTTTCTCGTACGTACGCAGAGGAGAACTTTTGTGAAGTTTCGATGTGAGGTGCAAATATTCATAATCATAACACAACGAACGCTAAAAAAAGATAGTATATCATCAAGGGGCGGCGGCGTCGACGATGTACACGCCATCAGCGCAGTGACTCTCGCAGGAGTTGTCGTAGCGAGAATCGCGAACGCCGACGCACGGACAATCCATCGGGTGGCCGATGAAATCGCTATCGCTACTACTGCTATTTCTAGTACTACTCCTCGAGACGAGCGCTGAGGAAGAAGAAGGTCGTCGGAAACATTGGACGACTTGGACAAAGTTACATCTCGAATCGCACCCGAACGCGGCGAGGTTAGGACTTATCTCCGAAAACGCACTTTTGAGTTCGTCCAAAGACACTTTCTTTCCCGCGCTTCGAGAGAGTTTCTCCGGCGTGCCTAAATCTTTCGCCAAGTGAAACATCCCGGCGTAAAAATCTTTCTGCGTAAGCGGGTTCACTACGTTCTTTCCTGTGCTACCAATACTGGTGGTATCGTCCTTCGCAGGCCACATCGCGCACGTCCCGTGCTTCTCCCACTCGTGTTCGGCTAAACCGTCGTAATACCAAGCCGGCGCTAATCTCTCAAACTCTTCGCCCTTCGGCAACGCCTTCTCGTCGTAACGAAAGCTTTCGTTTCTCGGGTACCCCGGCGGTATGCGACAATTTTGAGGCCAGTAGCATTTCTTCTTGTCTTTAATACTTCTCAATACCACCGCGGGGTCGCTCAAAGGCTCGGAATAACTTGGCCACAATCCGTGCACGGTCAACTCGTTCTTTAAGTATGCCTTCTGGCACTCCGTCTTTTTCTTTCCTTTTCCCAAAGAAGAGGAGTCGAACGAAGCGCAAAATCCAGGCGTCCACGAGCGCGCGAGTTCAAACATGTCGAACCGATCGGATTCGTCCCCGTTCATTTCTTTCGTATACATCGGGTCGTCGCATCCGTCGTGCGTTTTCGTGCCTTCGTTTTGGCACGAGGAGGACGGGGAGGAGAAGATACCGTTATCATCGCGAAGAGACAGACGCGGTGGACGACGCGCGAAACGCAAATACGCGGCAGATGTGCGCTCCAAAAGGAACAGAAAAACGTAAAGCACGGATGCGAGATAAAGATGGCGCATTTTGTGCGTATGAATGCACCGCCTTTGCGCGTCAAGTTGTGAAGAAGATTTCACGACGCTTGAAAGAAAGGAATAAAAAAGAGCAGAGAAATTGAGAAAAACGAGAAAAGACAAAAGGATACTCTTCACACCGCTTACGCGAGCGCGTTCTTTCGGAATGTTAAAGAGAATTCTACTCATGGACAGAGGAAACTATCTCCCTTCGGTACTTTCGAGACAACCAATGCGGCCGGTGTCTCGCCAGAAAGAACCGTGTGGTATAAGTGCCATACAAATATCTCGGACACGTGTGTGGTTTCGAGAGCGTTCAGTAAGTGCGACGGGTTCCCTTCGTTTTCGTTTTCGCTGGTTTTATTATCTCTTCTGAGAACGCTACGTGTGATTGCCTGCAGGAACGCGTCTTCTAAGTAGCCAGATCGCACATTCTCGTCGAATCGTACTTTCTCAAGGGCGTGTAAACGAACGCCGAACCCAGACATATCGACGTTAAATACGCGAGGTTTAAAGTTTTTTAAATCTCCGCACCAAAACGAACGAAAGCCTACGACTTTTGGAGAAGAAGAAGACGAAGAAGATCGCAATGCGTCACTTTGATGTTGCGTTTTAACCACGGGCGCTTCAAACTTACTCTTAGTGCTCGGAAATCCAACAGGCCAAACTCCTACCTTTCCTATCTTAGTCGCTCTCACAAAATGTTCAGCGGCGTACGCGTTATCATCGTCCACGAACAGAACGACCGGATCCTGTTCAACGTACGAAATCTGCTGTTCCAACCAGTCTAAAGCTTTATTTCGTTGCGCAACTCCTCTGTGCTTCGATCGTTCTACCTTCACTCTCAACGCCTTCACGAGCACGCGTTCACAGTACGCAGGCCTCTCTTCTCGTTCGTATCTCTCAACCAGCGAACTCTTTCTCCAATCGCTCTCACTTTCGACGAGGATCCATATCATTCCCAAACACGTCGAACAGAGCGTATTTTGGAGCGCGAGTAACTGAATAGTCTGGATGTTTCTGTTTTTCTCCCGGTGATACGTCGGAGTCACCACCGCGAGCCTTATCTCTCTTCCCCGAGCTTCAACAGAAGAAGAAGAAGATAAAGAAGAAGACGAAAACGAGACGACTGCATCTCGCCTCGTTTTCAAAATCAACACGAGAGATATCCAGTACGCGATCAAACTAAACGCGACTAATCGCCACCCGTTATTGGAGGCGACGACAACGTTCTTCGTCATGTCCTTTTCGTATCGGAAACAGTGTGTTGTTCTTTCTCGCGTATTTTTGAATTTCCCCCAATAATTTCTCCCTTGGCTCTCGTCTCAGCGCTCGAACCAACCATGATCACCGACGACGACGCTCGAGAAAACAAAGCGACGACGTCGTGCTACCCATCTCTCGCGACGGCAGGCCAGAAACCACCACCACCGTCCTCGGCGCGGAAGAACACCATCGAGCTTGGATTCAACTTTTTTAATTCTAAGGAACAAAAGGGAAATGACATGTCGAAGAGCAGATCAGCGCGACCGTTTAATCGAGTAAACGACGAGGAATGGCTCAACGAGAAGAACAAGAAAGGCGACAATAAGTTCCGAAACGCGCACGGGGTTGGAAACTATAGGAAGAATCTCGGGTACAAAGCGGAGCAGAAGTTTGTTCAAAAGCAAGGGAAACAGTTCGCGCACGAAAAGAACAAGGAGAAGAAGAGGCGAGTCTATCGAGGAGGGAAAATCGAAACGAACGCGGTGAACTCGAGAGTTTTGTTCGACAGCAGCAGTGATGAAGATGAAGTGCTTTAGTTATTAATACACGTACACGCTAAAATATACTACACGCACGCTCACTCGCGCAGAAAGAGAGAGAGACAGAGAGAAACACGTTGTAAAACATTTATACAATCAATTTTTTACCGAGTCTTCAAGAACGTGCGATCTTCGACGGAGTAGTCGCCGCCGACACCGGAGGTGTTGAATTTATGTTTGAACTCTGACCAACCTTGTCGTCTCACTTCCGCTGGCAACGACAACCACGCTTTGGCAATGGTCGACGCTAGCCGTTCATCGTGCCACGAGAACGATAGTCCAGCCGGATTTTTACCACCAAACAGTTCGCCGTTTTCGTCGAAGCGTTTTAAGAAGCTTTCTGCGGCGCTGAATGGATTGTGCTTTGCTCTTTGCGAACCGAAATTACCTCCTCTTCTTCTGCCCATAATCCCAGGATCTTCGCGAGGACAGAATTTCATGCAATGTTCTAACGCCGCGAGTTGATTCCTTTTCACGAACCAAATGCAATCTACTGGACACATATCGATGGCGATCTCGATCGTCTCGCTATCGTCCGCCCATTGGTTAATTACTCTCGCTCTGCCGTAATCTTTATCTACGTCCATGCTGAATGTCTTTGCTGCATATTGTGCACAATTTCCGCACCCGATGCACTCGCTTTCGTCCACAAAAACCGCTCTCGTCTCGCCTTCCTCGCCGCTCCATTTGGATACCGGCGTGCCGTCAAACTTCGTCTCTTCGCTCAAGAAGAAATGTTTCCGAAAATCAATCACAGCGAGAAGGTACGGTTCTCGCGTTTGTCGATCGGATAACGTCTTATACGCCGCGTTTAAAATGACCGCGAATCCGTTCGTTTCCTCTTCGGAAATGTCTGCGTACTTCGACGTTAAAACATCCGGATGCGAAATCTTCAACTTTTTCTTGAACGCGGTTTGTACGATCGATTGTACCATCGCTTCGTCTCGCGACGCCCAAACGTCCGCGTCGTCCAAATCTAAATCTAAAAGCTCAAAAAAGTCCGACGGTGCTTTCAAAAACCTCGTCGCATCGATCGCGTCGACGTCTTTGGAAAGTTCGCGGTAATACGGGGATTCCGTGACGTCCAAACGTTCCGTTTGGATTAACGAAGAGTTCGTTGCTGACGACGAGGATTCGGAAGAAGATCGTAACGAAGAGTTCGTTGGTGATGTTGCGGATTCGGATCGCGCTTCGTCGTTCGCCGATTTGGCCGATATTCGAACGGCTCGATGATCTGTGATAACGCCATAAATTCTGCGTTGGAATTCCTGTCGCGCGAATGATCTCGTCGCTGGTGCTCTGTGAACGAGCGAGGATGATGTCGTCTGCGTGAACATCGTATAACCTCCTTTAATGACGCTTTTTTCCAAAGCAGCAGGAAGATATTTTTATGTTTTGAACAGAAGCTCGAGAAGGACAACAAAAAGCCACAAAAGCCGGGGCGGCGCACACGGAAGACTTTTATATATTTTATATGTATGATTACAACACGAGCGACGACAACGCGATATATATATATATACAGATTAATTAATGTAAAGAATCGCCGCCTAACTTCTTCAGGGCAATTTCCACCTCCTCTCTGGTGCTTTGACTGGCGTCGTTGGTCTCGCTGGGGGATAAAATCGTCGCTTGCGCTTTCTTGGTGAGTTTGGCCAAATCGTCTTGGGTTGGGTCGTACCTTAACGTAGATAACGCCCAGATGCACTTGGCGAACGCGTTTGGACGCAACGAATCGGTTTGGCGGATGGCGTCTCTCGCTAAGACGTCTAAGACGTCTTCGTCCAAGTCGAGTTTTAAGAGCGCGCAGCCCCACAAGCCGAGCGCGAGGGTGCCGGGGTTGAGTCTGGAGGCTTGGGCGGAGTCCGCGAGCGTTTGCGCGAGATGCGTGAGGTGTGCTTCAAACTTACTTCCAGCTTCTGAAGACGACGAAGGTCGATGGTTGATGCGGCCGTATGCGCAGAGCAGCTTCGCGCACTCGTCCGGTTCCAACTCTTCGTATTCGTCTTCATCCAAAAACGCTCGGACGAGCTTGTTGACGACGTTCTCGCCAGGCGAGATTCGTAACACGCCCCAGGCGTGTAAGATTAACAGCTTATCCGAGCGTTCTAAGTCATCCACGCACATTTCGACTTTTCGAACGAGTTTATCGATTATCGAACCATCCGCAGGAATGCGTCCTCGACGAGACAGCGCCCAAAAGATTTTTGCCACGAGTTCCGGATCAGATTCGTTAAACACGCTTTCTCTGTTATCTGCGATGGCTTCCGCGACGGCATCGATTGCATCGTCATCATATTTCAACGTAAATCTCGCCTCGCCGATAGACCACGCAATGGCATCGAGCTGAGATGCGGAGAGTCTTTTCGTCATTCGCGGAATCTCTTGATTCAACGCATTCATAAACGGAGCCGGAACTTGACACTTACAATTCGCGAGCGCCCATACAGTCATGGAGACGTTCAAGACGCTTTGTTTACCACCGAAATTATCTGCCACCAATCGTTGCAACATCATCGAAATCAATTCGGGATCGATCGATTGCGCGTTGAACTTTTGAGATTTCAGCGACTTGCTCAACCCCCACAAAAAATTTGATATATCCCTGGAGGTAAACACAAACCTCGGGTCTGCGTTTCGATCATCCATCGGGTACGCTTTCAAATTGTGAAGCGCACAATTTTGCATCTTTTCGTAAAACGACCATCGGTCGGTCGCGTTGTCTCCGTGCGCCACGCCGACTAATAAATTCGCCATTTCTTGCGGCTTCCAAGCGTCCGCGTTTTCCACCCACGACGTTTCGCACTGGTCGTAGATTTTACTCAAAACTCCATCCTGGTCGCTAATTTTATATTTAAAACTCCCGAACGCCCAAAGCAAATTACTAAACGCTTGCGGTCTAACGCTCGACCCGCCTTGTCTTTTGACGCAATTGGCGAAATTTCTCGCAATCGTATCCAACATTTCCGCGCCTTTCTCGTTCATTTCTTTATTCTCCCCGTTATCGTCTTCAAACACTCTCAACCGAGCCAACGACCACGCGACGTTTGCGAGACCAAACTGGTCCATGTTTGCTAAGTTACTCTCCACCACACCCATCAAGTTTTCAAAATCCGAGTTCTTTATTATCCGTTCGTACGGATGTCCGTCGCCGCCGTCGCGACTTCCCGTCGTCCTCCTCCCGGCTCTCGCCACGCTCGTCGACGCTCCTCTCCCGTTCACAGAAGAAGATGAAGAAGAAACATCAAACTCTCGCGTCCCTTTACTCGCGATGCGATGTAACGCCGTCGACGCGTTTATGGAATCAAACTGATCGACTTCGTTCCTCACCACTTGGAACACTTCGTCCAAGGAATAACACTGGGTCAACTTCCCTTGAATCTCAAACCCAGCTTTGGATCCACCCCCGGGGCCGTTCTTGTTCTTGTTGGTGTTATTACCACCACCATTACCCCCTCGATTATTCTCTCCTCCTTTTTGCCACTTCCCTTGCTTCTTTAGCGCGTTTTTTGAGACTTTCTTCCCGGAAGAAGAACTCGAAGACGACGACGAAGAAGAAGAATCGGGGGGCGAAACCGCGTTGGCGGCGGTCGGTTTTGCGCACAATTTTTTCCTCTTATTCGATTTTGCGTTGTTTCTTAAGAATACCGTTTTCGGCGAAACGCACATCGTTCGAAACGATAATAAGGAGGAGGTCATTTTTGTGTTCACGCGTGTTCTCGAAGTCGTGGAAAAAGAAAGGATGCTCCTCGAAGTGTGAACAACAGCGCGCATGAGATGACTTTGTGAAGAATTCGAATGTCTCTCTTTAATTGGTGAAAAATGGAGGAAAAAGTCTCTCTAAAATGACTGGTAACTTTTCGCCTTGTGTTCCTCCCTGGGAGGATTATACACGCACACCGGGCACGGGCTGTATTGCGTGCAAAACAAAGGCAACGTGCCGACGTAGAACATCTTCCCGAATAAGTTTTGGTCCCCGAACGCGGATCGACCGACGAGTAACATGGTCGCGCCGAAACCTTTCGCGGCTTCGACGAGCTGTTCTCTCGGATCGAGGACGCGAGGGGAAGTTTTGTTCGTTTTGGTGCCGAGGTTGATGACGTCGCGTAAACGAAACGTTTCTTCGCACTTGTTGTCTTTCACGAACACTTCGACGAGTTTCTTACACGTCTCGAGGTTAAGAGTGACGTCTGATTGCGTGACGTGTTTCGAGCGCATGGTTTGTTCTTTCATCGGAACGTGCGCTAAGATGACGTCGTCGTTTTCGCGCGCGAGCTTTTTGACGTAGAATTTAACCACATCGATCGACGATTGCGTACCACAGATCCCCAACAATACAACGTTTCTTTGTTGTTGTTGTTGTTGTTGTTGTTGTTGTTGATCGGCCTCGCGTTTCTCGCCTTCGTCGCCTTCTCCCTTAGGAGGCGTCTCGACCGCGTACTTTTGATACGCCTCCCCTTCTGTTTTTACGCCAGCAACCGGTTTCTCCTTAAACTCCACGTTCTGACGGTAAAAGATGCTCGGCACGTCGACGTTGTGCAACACGTTGGTTGCGACGCTCCCGACCACGAAACGTTCCAGTAAACTCTTCCCGTGCGTTCCCATCAACACGTAATCCGGTCTCGGTACGAAAAACGCCGGCTCTGGTTCCTCCTTTCGCTCTCCAGGCAAAGCGCTCGCTTTCTTTGCAAACGCGCCGTCGCATATGCCCTGAATCGCCGCCGCGGCGTGCGGAAATCCGCTTTCCGGATCCACCTCGAAGACTTCAATCGCGTTCACGTTCGCCCCCGACTCCAGCGCGAACAAACTCGCTCTCAGCTTCCCACCCAAGGGCATAAACTCTGGAACGAACGTCTTCTCCAGCGACGCGCCGGGAACGTCCACGACTTTTTTCTTCAAACGCGCGTCGTCCAAAACGCTCACGGGTGCTTTCCTGCATCCTTTACGTTTCGTCTCCGCATCGAGAGAGAGTTCTTCTTTCTCGCTCGCGGTGTGCGGACTTTGAGGACAGTACGAAAACACAAACGCCTTGACTTTGGGAGATGCCAAATGGCGTGAGAAATACTCGATTATGGAACAGTTCACGTCGTCTTGCGACAACGGACCGAGCGCTATTAAAACGTTAACGATGCCATCGTTTTGGGAGGAGGATGACATTTTTGTTGTTGAATGTGTAATGTATGTGCGTGCTCGTTCTTGTTAACAAAAGCGCGCGCGTATTTTTTTTTGACATGCGCAAAACGAATTGGCGTTTTAGATACAAAAATTTCCCTCTTGGGGAAAAACAAAAACAACACAAAAAGAAGCACTTTTAACGCTTTCAAATCACACGTAGTTATATGTCTCTGTCATCATCATCGTCGTCGCTTTTAGGACACGAGGCAAGAAGACTCCTCCGCAGACTCCTCCGCGCTCGACTCGCGCTCTTTCACGGCGACGAGAAAGCCTTACAGGCGTCCGCGATTGAAATTCGTTCGCACTTTGACCAACACAAAGATATCGCAAACGAGGAGGAAATTAGAAAACGAATCAAAGAAGGGAAGGAGGCGGAAATGTTCTTAACGACGAACGTTTTGCAAGGGAAAATGAACGAGAGAGGGAATTTTGAGACGAAGCTGAAAAGCGCGGACCCGGATAAGGAGACGTGGGAAGTTCCGAAAGAAGCAAAGTGAAAAGGAATGTGTTGTGGAGGTGATGATTCGGGTGAAGAGAGAGTTTTAGAGACGCGTTTGTTTAGCAAATAGAAGGGACTGAGGTAGCGGTTTATAGTAGGTAAATGGTACAGAATAGTATGTAATTACAACAATTTTTTGATCAATGTATATATACAGATGGTTATTATTATGTGTTCGTCGTAAGCGCCAGCGACGTCGGCGATGGAGGTGGAGGCGCGCGCTGAAGGACTGCTTTTTCCGCATTCGTTTCTTTACCACGCATCATCTCCTTCTCGGCGGCTAAACTGGCGCCGGCAGAACCGACGGCTCGCATTATTTCCTGAGTCTGTTTTTGCGCGTGCGTGAGTTGCGCTTGCCCAGAAGTCTTTTCCTCGTCGTGAGGATGTTTCTCGACGATGTTTACGCTCCCGCTCGCGAATCGGCCTTTTACGCGCACGCGGTTGTCAGCTCTCACCTTTCGACTCTCGTAGTGAATTTTCTTGGCAAACTTCCTCGATTTTCTCTTTTCGAGGTATCGAGCTAACACCGCGGGTCGCTCGTCGCCGCCTGGGGCGTGAGATCGATCGAATACCATGGCATTTTGCTCTTCTTTCTGTGCCTCTCGTTTTTTCCTTTGTTTGATGTTCTTCTTCGTAGCCGCGGCGGTAGCGCCGTTCTTATTCTCTGCCGCCGCCGCATCGTTAATGGAGGATGTCAACCGTTGTCGCTCCTCGAGTTGCTGCTGCATCAACATTTGTTGTTCCTGACTTTGAATATACAGTAAATTCGACATGGTTTGGTTTTTGTCGATATTTTTGGAGGCCGCGGTGGCGTTGGCGGTAGTATTCTGATTTCGAAAGAGAAACTCGGACGCGGCGCCTCCGGGGTTGATAGTTTCGTCGTTTTGTGAGACTCTGGTCTGTTTTGCTTGCATATGCTTCGGCGACTGATCTATACTGTCAACATTTTTCGTTGTTTCGATCTCTATCTCAATCGCTGGAATCTCTCCTTCGATGGATATCGATTCGTTAGACCCGATGCCTTTAAGCAGGACCGAAGCAGACACGTTGGCTTTCGCTTTGCGCGAAACGGTCGTTCGTTTACCGCGAGCGATCTTCGTCGCCGGAGCAAACAACGTCCCCAGTGAGTTATCCTCTTTCCGAGGTCGTCCTAATTTCTTCTTCGGTTTACCTGATTTTGTCGCGGTCGTCGTCTTTGTCGGTTTCTTTGTTTCTTTCTTTGCTTTCGGTTTGGTTAACGATGTCGATTTCTTCGTACTCGTCGTCGACGCTTTCCTCTTACTCAAAGGCGCTGACGACGTAGATTGACCCCTCTTCGTCGAAGTTGTCGCTGTTGTTCCCATCCCAGCGCCGAGTTGAAAGAGCTCCTCTCTCGATGAGTTCGACGAGCTGCTTCGATTCGTTCGTCGTCTGGAAGACGTGCCTCCGTTGGTATTCTCGTTACTCGCGTTATCTCCGCTGTTTGTATTTCCTCCGTTATCCTCGGAACTTCCTTTACTCGGATCGTCGACTAAATCGTGCGCGTAATCGTACAGTGATAATCTCGGATCGTCTCTCGCGTGTGGATGATGACGATGATGTCCTGTAGCTGCTTTTCGTTTTTTACCGGTGAGATTTTGCCTCGCGGTGTTGTTGTTGTTGTTGTTTTGGTTCGACTGTTGTTTCTTCGAGCTCGCCGCCTTGCTGTTGCTGTTGTTGTTGAGAGATTTCCTTCCACCACTGCTCGGGGGACTGGACCTCCCAGACGCCGACCGCGCGCGACTCGCCACGCTTCTCTTAAAGAACCCCATCATCTCGTTATCTTGCTCGTCGTTCTTCATCGCCAAACCTTCGTCGCCGAAATACGGGCTAAACTCAATGTCTCCTCCGTCGTTCCTTAATCCCTTATCCTCAGAGCCGTTGCTCTCGTCGTCCATCGGTAAAAATGATTTCCTGTACGCGTCTTCGATTTTGCCGCCTTCGATGTCCTCCATCTCGAACGACGCCGAACGCGACGCGTTGTTGGTATTTTTCATAATCCTTCTCTTTCGTTCTTTCTGTTGGCCGCCACCACACACGCTCCTCTGCGTTTTAAAGACTGTTTGATGACTCTCTCGCTCGAAACCTAAAACGCACAGGGCAGAAAGTGCGTCGTCGTTGTTCGTGAAGGAAAACAGAAAGAGCAGAGTTTGCGCGCGTCAGCAACAGTTGCGACGATATGCGCGAGACTATAGAGACTACTACGAAAAGCGCGCGCAAAGAGAGAAAGAAGAAAAAAGGGAAATTCAAACAGTTACAAAAACAAAGCGCGATGTTGTGAGATGCTCGCGCGCCGAAACGACGACGACGAAAATAAACGCACCAGTATTTACCAGCGGGCAAAACTCCGCGCTCGTTCAAACGCAAACTCGCGGCGCGTGTGAGTAAATTTAAATTCTTTCCTCTTCCTCTTCTTCTCGTTTGTGAGAGATGTGAGGAGCGTTTAGATACTAAATTAACCTAAGACGAAGAAGACACTCGTCGAGGCACTTTTTTTAAAGGGGAAGGCAAAAAAAAAGTGCCTTGATGTGAGATGCTTTTTAGCCATTTTTAAAGGCGAAATTTTCTACGCAAACCCAAGAAGAATTTTTTGCCCAAGAGAGGACTACTACTACTACTACTACTACTAATATTACGCTAATGCTGCTTTTCGCACTACACGAGGCGAGGCTACGGTGCTATTTCGCTATTTCGCCGCTACAATTCTCCTCTTTCTACTCAAGCCCTTTTCCTTTGTGAACAACCAGAGGTGGCGAGAGGAGGACGCTTTTATTACAAACTATACTCTTCTTTTACTTCTTTTACGTATTTCTTCTAAAGGAGCGAAGAAAGTTTCTCGGCGACGACGAGCAAATCGTCCGTGTTCCGGACGTACTCGCTGTACACACCACCTGTCGCGTTTTCGTCGTCGTCTGAATCGTTTTCGTCGTCGTCGTTCTCGCCGTCGTCTTTCGCATCGTCGTCGTCGTTCTTTTTCCGATTCTTCGCCCGAAGCTTTCGCGGCTGTACCGGCGGGGGCGTTTTGGATATCGGGGACGAGAGAAGCCTACTCGGGGGCGTCGGTTTTCCTTCGGATGTGTGTTGCGCTTCGTAAAAGTCGTCGTCGTCCTCTTCTTCCGTGGTGTTTTTGGCGGCCAATCGAATCGCTTTCGCGACTTCGCGCAGCTTCGCAATCAATTCGCTCTTTGACGAATATTTGTCTCCATCACCATCCTCTTGGTGTCGTTCGTACGCGTCGAGCACATCGAACACTTTCTGCCAACTCCTCCTGTCATTGCTTCCGTTCTTTTTCTTCGATTTTGACGTCGTGTCCTCGTCTTCTTCGTCTGAGAGTGCGTTTAAAACGAGCATCGGTTTCGCCGTGGACGGTGCGAGTTCTCTCAACTCGTTCAATCGTTTCCTCGTCCTGCGCGCGAAATTCCAATTCTCGTTGTTGTCGGATGTATTTTCTTCTTCTTCTTTGTTATCGTCGTCGTCCTCCTTTTCAGTGGTGGTGTTTTGAAAGGACGAGAAGCTCGCGTTGAAGACATCGATGAACTCGTTATCGTCGGTGACGCATCTGTTTTTCTTCCTGTTCCTTTGTTGTTGCAAAGACGAAGCGCCTTGACCCATTTTTACTCTGCGGGGAATGGAATCGAATTTTCTTCACTTGTATGATGAGATAAAAAATGTCATCGCAAAACCACTCTCAACATCTTCTCGCGAACCCGAAAACGTTGAGAAGACACCGACGCGTAGCAAAACTGGCCGTATTTTGTTTCCTCGCTTTACTCGCGTCCTGTTGTTTGATTCTTTTGAAAGAGTTTCAATCCGATTCCAACGAGGTGCAAATGCAACCGATGCGGAAACATCCACACGCGCACGATGGGTCTTTGTTAGATCGATTAGAAGATGCGGAAGAAGTTTTATACAGGAAATTAGATCCGTATTTACATCACGGAGAAGGGGAGGACGCGTTAGTCTTGGGGAGTTTAAGGAAACCGATCGATTTGCCGCACTTTCATTGGCAACGAACGACTTCACAACAGAGACGACAACCGAAGACACAGACGCGATGACGAGAGAGATTCGATTAGACACGAAAAAATAGCCTTTAGTAGAAGAGAGAGACGCGTTGTGACCGTTTTTATGAGAAGAGTAGTTTCAAATGTGATCCTCTGTTCTTTCTATCTCTATGCGCGAATATTTTGCTACGACGAACGACGCTACGGAAACAAAGGAAACTCTTTCACTTTCCTCCAAGACTTGCAACTCTTATCTTCCACGTCTGTCTTCCACAAACTCACGCTGGTCGCGTTGAACGATTCTTCGTAGGTCTCGTCTTCGTTTTCTTCGTCCGTGTTTGAGAGCGAGAAGGCTTTTTTGAACACTTCGTCCGCTTTCAGCTTCAACCGTAACCGCTCGCCTTGCGAGTCGTCGCCGTACGCTAAAGACATGTGCGGCGTATATCTTCGAGCGTCCCGAATATCGAACAGTTCGATCGCCTTCTCTCGCGCGTGTAACAAGTTTGACGTCAATTCCGCTTCTAAATACACGCATTGGAAGTACGTTTGTCCAACCTGTGCGCCTTTCGGGAACCGGATGTTAAACGTCGTCGTCGTCTTCTTCATCATCTTCTCTCGAATCTCTCGAACTAAATTCTCGGTTTTCGCAACCATCGCGCGTTCGTTTTCGTCGTAGATTGGGCCTAACAACGTCACGTGCGGTTTGAACGCGACGTCGTTTTTCGCGTTTTCAACGATAAAGTTTTCAACTCTCGAGGATAAATCATCCGTAGTAGGTGGTTCCAACCACAACGAATACGCCACCGCTTCGCGTTCGTTTCGTGTTCTCGTTCGATTGGAATACAGAGCGATGGAAAGTAAAGAGAGAAACGTCAGCAGGATGACGGAGAAGCGGAGGAAAGGGTTTATCGGTTTCGTTTTTAGTTGTTGTTTACGACGGCTCGAATGAGAGGATGCCATGAGAGGTTTGTTTCGTGCAGCCGTGACGTTGCGCATTTCAGCGAAACGAGAAGACAACAAAAAAGTGCGGGCGGGAAAAGATGTTTTTGACGATGGTGCTACTTTACTACTACTACTTCTATTAAAACTGCTTTTTTTGTCTCACTCACGGAAGAATGAGAGACGATTTCAAGACGACGTCGTGTAACGGCTGTAACGGCGCGTTTGCGATAACATCCGGTCGGTTATCGACTTCCATCATCTCCCACATCTTGCACCCGCACCCTTCCCAAAGCGCCTTTTCGACGCGTTCCATTTCGCGAGTTGGTGGCCATAACCCGTCCGGCGTCGCTAATACCGCGCCGACGTACATTTGACCGGCAGATTTGGCCGCGCCGGCGTAGTAATATAACGCCCAGGATAAATCGTCCGCGGCGTCGACGATGCGCCAGTATTCTTTCGACGTGACGCCGTTGTCCATGAACGTAAACGTAAACGTGCCGGGAGTGTCTTCGCGTTTGCATCGGTAGTCTGAGCGACGCCAGACAGATTTTCCGTCTAACGTGTTTACTTTAAAAACTGGATTGTACCAGAACGAGTTTCGCGCTTTACCGGCGTACCAGATTTGGTATTGCGCTGGAAAATGATCGTACGCCGGGTTTTGTCCCGCCACGGCGAGCCAACTATAATCGATTTTCTTCCCGTCTCTCTCGGTTCCTAAATGTCCTTGCATGATTTGCTCGGCGACTTCGTGCGTCAACGCTTCGCCTCGAAAGGTTTTCATCGGTTTCACGATGGGAAATTCCGGTCGTTTCGCGTCGTTCCCTAAGCAATTATGCGAATGCAACATGCATCTGGCCAGATATTCAAACTCTCGATTTTGATACGAGCGAATGCACGTGTACGTACACACTTGATCGTTCATTCCACACGCGTCGACGCAGTCTAAGCTTTTCCTGCACTGCGGGTTTTTATAACAGTCTAACAATTTGGACCCGCAGTTGGAGGCTATGCACCAGACGTTGCCGATGTTAATCTCTTGATTGATGGCGACTTCCGGGACGACGATCCCGGGAACCTCGCACGCGTCGATCAAAACTAAACTCATAAACAGTAAGTCTAAGTGATTCTTCCTATCAAACAACGTTTTCATCTGTAAAAACTTCTTCTTATCCTTCTCTCTTCTCGTTTCAAACGGCATCTCGAAGAAATCGTTGTGCCCGGCGTCGCGCATCGGCATGAACTGTAACTTTTGCAGATCCCGCAACGTCGCCGAACTCTTCCCGCAAACCACGCCGGTTGGAACCGTTACGGTCAACTCGCGAATTGTCTCCGCAATACTCTCGCTTTCCCCGACTTCGCACGCAATAAATGCCGTCGCTTTTGAACACGCCTCTTTCGCTTTCGATACCGTCTCCGCATCCGCGCAGTCCACGAGAACAGTCTCGAACGTCTCGTTGGACCACTTCAAGCGCAAACGCATGTGTTCCCACACTTCCTTCCACGACACTTCCCCGGCGGGTTTCTTGTCTTCGCTGTACCTTGGTAACGATTTCGGGTACTTTAAGT
>ENA-OWPI01000479-OWPI01000479.1-marine-metagenome-genome-assembly--contig:-NODE-479-length-55540-cov-11.179435_pt1 | contig 55540 bp, 34 predicted proteins | sample MGYA00238138_ERZ651775 | MGnify/ENA primary metagenome ERZ651775 (study PRJEB26906, sample SAMN06265043) | marine metagenome | isolation source: Helgoland LTER site | place: Germany:Helgoland, sampling...
TATTTTCTTCCCCAAGCGGTCGTTTAAGATCACCTCGATCATTTGTATTCTCTTATTATTCTTAGTAGTACGTGGTATCGAACAGGAAAAAGAATCCTAAAAAAAGAGTCGAAAAGTGACGCGCAAAAGAGACGACTTCATTTTAAGAGGAGTGTTATAAGAAGAAGCAGAGAAAGTATCACACGACGACGAGGAAAGAAAAAAAGGTGGTCGCCGATCAGGTCGTCTTGCTCGTGATGTCGCGTGGAGGAAGAGCGTTTGCGAGTTTTCGGAGTCGGAGTCATCGTCTCGATGGCGCGAGGAGGAGGAGGACGACGATGGAACGATTTTTGTTTTCGTTTCCGTCGTCGTCGTCGTCGTCATTTTCGACGAGAGACGCGAAGAAAGCTTTTTCATCGACGACGACAATGACGGAAACGAAAGAAGAGAGTTTTGGAAAGAAGAAGAAGACGAGAGAGTTTAATTCGTCAATTCCCGCGAAAGTGGACGTCGCCATCGTTGGTGGGGGGCTCGTCGGCGTCGCGTTCGCAAGGGCGTTGCGAATGAGCGCAAAAACGAAACACTTGTCTGTGGCTGTTTTAGACGGGAACCCGCGAGCGTTCTCGAAAAGAGAAAAGAAAGAAGAAGAAGATAAACAACAACAACAAGAAAATCCTTACAAACCGAAAGCGAGAGTCTCTGCGTTGACTCCGGAATCGATTGACTTTTTAGAGCGCGAGTGTGGAGGCGTGTGGACGCAGATTGAGAAGACCAACTTGGGGAACGAGTTTGACGCCGTGCAAGCGTGGGACGCGATTGGCGAAGGATACGTACGGTTCGAAGCAAAAGAGGCGAACAGAGATAGACTAGGGGTGGTGGTTGAAAACGACGCGACGCGGAACGCGTTGTGCGACGGACTGATTGAAGAGTTTGAAAAAGGAGAAGAAATGGAAGAAGAAGGACAAGAGAGGAAGAGAAGAAGTTTGTTTTTGTTGCCCGGGACGAGCGTGGTTGGTACAGAGACGACGGAATCGTCACCATTTCGAGTGGTCGAGTATAAGAGTTCTACGGGTAATTACGCTAACGGGGACGGCGAATATGAAGAAGAAGTGAAGACAATTAGCGCGCGATTGGTTGTAGGTGCGGATGGTCCGAACGGCGCCATGAAACGATTCGCCGGGGTGCGGTCATTTGGGTACGATTACAACCAGAAAGCGGTGTGCGGCACGGTTGAGCTAGACGGGCCGACCAAAACGGCGTTCCAGCGCTTTTTGAAAAACGGACCGATTGCTTTACTTCCTATTGGCAACGGGAAATCGAAGACGAGCAATAATATAGATGATTCTCAGTTTCCAATTTACGCAAACATCGTGTGGTCAACCACGCCGAAAGAAGCTGAGCGCATAACCGCGCTGAGTGACGACGACTTTGCCAGCGAAGTCAACGATGCAATCCACGGAGGCGGAGAGTACAATTATCAGCTTCGCAAGCAGCAAGTTCGTGATTCGAAAATCATCAACGGAGGGTTCGCGAAGAGTTTCTCGATGTTTGTCGCGGAAAGTTTCGCCAAAGATTTATTTTCGTTTGCGGTCGATACTTTAGCGAAGAACAAAAAGATGGAGAGTAAAGTGAGAGAAATTTTACAATCAACGCTGAAAGAAAACGAGTTTGAGTCGCCACCGAACATCATCGCCACGGCGAAAGGGTCCGAACGCGGCGCGTTCCCTCTCAAATTGAAAATTGCTGGTACGAGGACTCACCGCAGAATGCTCTTGATTGGCGACGCCGCGCACGTGGTACACCCGTTAGGCGGTCAAGGCGTTAATCTTGGGTTTAAAGACGTCGCAGCGGCGATTGATGCGGTTGAGAATGCGATATCTGTTGGCGATGACATTGGAAGTGAAAACACGCTCCGAAACTATAAAAACGCGCGTTTCTTAGAAATGTCAGCGATGGTGATAGGATTGGATACGCTCCAAAAGATTTTTGGACCAACTCTGAGTTCCATCGCACCTTTCACGCAATTGCGGAGTATCGGCATGCGCGCCGTGAACTCGATTGCGCCAGTCAGAGAAAGTATTACGAAGTTCGCCGCGGATGGTGGAGTCTTGCGCAAAAAATAATAATTGTTTTTTTTGCGCACTGTGTACTACCTGCTGCTGCTGTAGTACCTGCTGCTGTGTGTATAATAAAAAATAAAGCTCGAGTGCTATAGTCCTCTCTCTCTGTCATTCTCTCTTTATTTCTCTCATTTTCAAGTCCTCCGTTGCGTTTTGTTCCTATTTATCAAACTACCTATGATCCCTCCTATTCCACCTCTATTATTCGCGTTATTCATTTCTCTCGGCGACTTAGTTTCCCAGACGACCCCTGAGATTCTTTTTCCGTTTCTTTTTGTCGGCTTTGGCGCGTCCAACCGTCTCAATATCGCGTGCAATCCCAATATCGTAAACACCACCGCTACCGCCATGGAAAGACTCGCAAACACTCTCGTCACTATCGACACCACCCAAATCAAAACCTGCAAGAAAAACTGAATCACAGTCTTGTGCGAATCCTGTATCGCCACGGTTTGACCGAGCACTTGCAACACGTCGTACAGTTTCAAGATGATGACGCCGCCGGCGATTGCTTTCGGTTTTTTATACAACAAAGCCAAAGCTATGATCCACGAACACCTCCGATAATTCCCTAAATACTCGTACACGTTTCGATCGAATCGAGCGTACGCCTCCCTTTTCGTTCTCGGCACGCTATACGACTTTCTCAAATAGTCCGTGCTGAAAAACTCTCTCCACGGTTTCGCTTTCTTTTTCAAGTCTTCTATGGTTAGATACGCCAGCTTTGGTCTGTCCTCGACGAGGACGTTATCTATTCTCAGAGCACCACCATTTCCGCCACCACCTCTACTGTTGGTGTTAAAGTTGTTGTTGCTGTTTCTCGACCCTCTCTCCTCCGCGTGACGAGTACTCTTTTCATTCTTTTCGCTCCTTCTCTTCTCTTCCTCGTCGTTCCAATCTCGTTCCAATTGCTTCGTCAACTGTTTCAAGTTGTGCTGAGGCATGGATAACGAGAGCGGGTTACGGTCCGTAAACGACATTATTTTGTTTGTGTGTGTTTCTTCTTCTTCTTCTTCTTCTTCTTCTCCTCTGCTTTTCTGCTCCCCGTAAAAGTCGTTTATGTCGTCGTCTCTTTGTCTTCTCTTTCTTTAAGAGAAGTTTTTTCTCTCGTTTTTTGGTTGTTTTTGGAGCAAAATTTTTCTTCATTCATCAGCAGAGTATCAGCGCTTTTGTTCTAAGTTGTGATGGAATGATGATGATGATGATGACGACGATGAAATGACGACGACGACGAACGACGACGACAACACCGTCGTCATCGAAACGTTGCTCAACTGGGGAAGAGAGAATGGAATCCGAACGCATCCGAACGTCGCGATACAACAACGAATACTAAAGAACGGGGACGAGGACGAGCGAGGCATTTTTTACGTGCGCCTCGACGATGAAAGAGACGACGTAAACGACGATGCCACGACGACGACGACAGAAACGCTCGTGTCCATCCCGGAAAAGGCGTTGCTGTGTGTTCCCCGAGGACGAACAGAAACAACAACAACAAAACGACGCGAGGAGGAAGAAGACGACATTTTGTGCGAAATACTTCTGAGAGAGGCGAGAAAGAATACGAACAACAACAACGAAAGCGGCGGTAGTTTCTGGAGCGCGTATTTACGAACGCTTCCGAACGAGTACGATTTATTGGAACTGTGGACGGACGAGGAGATTGAGACGTTACAAGTCGACGCGGCGAAAGCGTCGGCGCGCGAGCTTCGAGGGAAAGTTTCCGCGTCGTACGACAGACAGTGTAAGAAGACGAAGAACGCGGGGATTTTTTTTACGCGAGCGGAGTGGGCATATGCAAAAGCGACGGTGAGATCGAGGACGGTTTCGGTGCCTTGGTCGTCCGCAGGGGCGTTGGCGCCGATAGGGGACATGTTCAATTACGCGCCAGTTGGAGGTTTTCTCGGCGGTGATGACGATGGTAACGGTAACTTTTGTAACGGTGACGAAAAGGAGGATGGATGCGTACCTGTTGGGACGGGAGCGTGGAACGCAAACGAGAACGCGTTTGAGTTTCGAAGCACGCTTCCCAAGAAGTTCTCCCCTACAACTCGCTCGTTCGAGTTGTTCATGAACTACGGCGCGTATACGAATTTGGAACTGTTGTCCTTGTATGGCTTTCATTGCGGGGAGAACAATCCGAACGATGTGATTGTGCTCGATGTTTCATTGATTACAACACAAACAACGGAATACCATGCAAAAGTTATCGCAACGTCTGGAGCTCTCACGTTTGAAAGTGAGAGAGATTTGCGATTAGAATACGCCGTTCTCACCTCGTATGAATCTTACAGCGACGACAAACGCGCGCAACGCGCGCACGCCGCGGCACAACGCCACTCGTTTTCGGCGTTCGCATCTCGAGGCGAAAAGCTTTCCGACGCGTCCGAGCACAACTTTTGTACCGCCATTCGCGACGCCGCCGGTCGAGCCTTGCTCTCGTTCGCGACGACCGCAAAACAGGATTGCGAGTCGCTCGAACATCTCAAAAACTCCAGCCCGAATACAGAAAAAGATACGAACGCCAGGGCCACAAGAAGAAGAAGAACGAAGTTAGCAGTAGAATATAGACTCGCCGTGAAAAGGGCGCTGCAGAAAACATACCGGATGTACGAGAAAAGAATGAATGCATTAATAATATAGTACCGTTATAACGTTGTTGTATAAAGTCATTCGATTGGATGTTGACATCATGCGAGAGGAAAATGAAGATTTTTTATTCCTCTTTCTCACACAATCTTCCGCAGAGTAAACAGTCTACTTCTTGATGCGGTTGCTGCTGCTCGCGGCGAAGTGTGGTGTGCATCCCCCACGAACGCGACAACAGAAACAACAGAAACAACAACAACGACTTTCACATCGTCAGAGCACACAGTTTTGTTCTGCTTTTTCATCATCATCGCAAAACAACAACGGGGAAAACTTTATCCAAATCGGACGAATAAAACGTCGTCATCACCAGCGGGTTTGTGCTGCTTCCGAGAGTAATACTAATAATAAGAAGAACAACAACACCGACGACGACGACGAGATGATGATGAAGAGTAAGAAGAAATCACCAAAACAACCAAAAGTCCCCAAACTCGAGGATGTCGTCTTCGAATATCTCAACGAGAGCACGAAATTCGTCGTCTCTGCAACCGCAATGGTCTTTTTGGTGTTCCATCCGACGGTGGAAACGTGTTGGTGTTTACTCGGCTCTATCGTCAATTCCGTGAACGGGAAGTTATTGAAACGCATGTTAAACCACTCCCGACCTGATGGTGCGAAGAAAGTCGACCCCGGGATGCCGTCCTCGCACGCGACGAGTTTGAGTTATTTGAGTTGGTACGCCGCGTTGGCGTTTGCGTTCGAGCCGAACGCGTTCGGGTTAGCGACGTTTGTCACGAGAACGCTCGCGTTTGGTTTAGTTTCTCTGGGCGCGTTTTTAGCGTACTTACGCGTCAAACTCGGCTTTCACACGTGGCCGCAAGTATACGTCGGCTACGGGTTAGGGTCATCCACCGCTCTCGTTTGGATTTTGTTCGGCAAAGGATATTTAATCCAACACTTGGCGAGACATCCGGAACGACTGAAAAATCTGCACGCGTGTCTGGTCGTCGCCATCGGATTGTTCGCCTTGAGCGCGATTAAATGGGTGAAAGAATTGGTTAAATCATCATCCAAGAGTAAAAAACAGAACGCGTAATAGAGTTGTAGAAGTAATTCGTAGTGTGTGGGTAGTCATAGAAGAGATGTAGTATTGTCGCGTAACCACTTGTATTTAGAACGTATTCGCTCTTCAAATCCTCCACACATCTTCCTTATTATACATTGTTCTTCTTCTTCTTCTTGAATACACAAACACGACACATCAAATGAGCGACGATAAAACCATCGATGGTTTTCTCGTGCGAGATAGGGACAACGCGACGACTAAAACGACGAAAGAGGAGTCGCGGTACGAGTTTCTCCTCCGCGTGATTGAAAACGTCAAAACTGTCGCGAAAGAACAGTTGCAACGGAAACGATTTAAAAAGAATGATGATGAAGATAAAGAAGAATTAGAATTAGAATCGCTGGAGACGTACCACGATCGACGGAAAGACGCGCAGTTCGTTTTGATCGAGTTGAGACGGGCCAATCGAGACGCAATGTTGGAGATGGAAGAAAAGAAACTGAATTTCGTTGAACGGAAACGAAAAGAGGTTGAAAAAATTGGGAAGAAAGTGTTATCCGCGGAGTACGAGAAGTCACACCTGACGATGGAAATGCAATCGAGACAAGGCATCGCGACGTCGGAAGACGCGTTGAAATTTGATTTCGTGGACGAGGAGACGTTTTTAAAATCAGAGAAGAATAAGAATAAGAATAATAAGATGTCCGCTTTAACGACGAAGAATAAAAACGCGTTCGCCGAGCGAAGGTTGGAGGACGAGTTGGAACGCAGGAAAGAGCTTTTAGAGCGAATAGAAAAAGCAAAGGAGAGAAAGATTTCACTCCAGAGAAGTAAGCTCGAGCGAGAGGAAAAGAAGAGAGAGGCGGAGAATGCGATCAAGGACTTGAAGAGGACAGCCGCGATGGTCGGAGAGAAATTTAAAACCATCGTTCACCAAGAAAAGAAGTGAATATAATAAGCGACTGCTCGTGCTCCTTACTCACATAGCGGCGGCTGCGGCCATTTGTATAGTATCATGTACACTAATAAGAACTCTTGTTCTGCTACTCTATTGCAATTTATATGTATCTAATTAAAAAGGGACCACCCTTTTCGCAAGTTCAACGATGAAACGCGGACGCATCAACGGTTGTCGTTTAAACGTTTTACTTAAACCTTCGCGGCGGAAGATGAACGTCAACAAATCTTCCAGCAAAACATCCTCCGACCTTCCAAGGATTGGATCGAGTATGAAGGGCTCGACGTGACCTTTGCTCTTGTAATACTTTTCCATGACGCTAATGCCTGCGTTTGATAATGTTGGCGCGAAGTTTCGGCTCTCTCTGGTAGGCGCCGACACGTCTTTCTCGCCGTGGATCAAAAGAAACCTCGGCAAGACGTGTGCGCATTCGACACCGATCAACTTAACCATCTCCGATGGTGAGTTCCTCCCCAACGCTTCGATGTGTCGACCACTGAAACCCGCCTCCATTATGGAAAAAAATATCTTCCTGTGAAGGCCCTGTCTATCGAAGTGCGCAATCAGCTCTTCGCTTTCCGGATGATAAATGCCGCTAATGCCTACAAACCCGATGATATCTTTCGCGTGCCACGTCTCCTTCAAATCATCCCTCAGACTCGCTTGTTTCAAGAGCGAAAGCGCCGCCAAGTGCGCTCCCGCACTTTGTCCGATCAAATTAATCTTCCTCGGATCTCCGCCTAAACTTTTCGCCGCATTCACCGCGTATCCGATCCCGTTCGCTACGTCTTCCACCATATCACCGCACACGCCTTGAGGAAAGTTTCTATAATCTATGCATATCGTTATGACTCCAAATTCGAGCAAACTTTTGGCTAACAAGGCGCCCCAAACTCGATATCCAATGATCCACACCCCGCCGGTGACAAAAATAACCACCGGCTTCAACTGTTTCTTTTGTTTGGTCTCTCCTCCTCCTCCTTCCTCGACGTCTTCGTCTTCCTCGTCTGATGGGACGTAGACGTCTAAAAAATTCCTCGCGTTTTTCCCGTACTTTATGCCTCTTTTGATTCTTCCGTCCGTGACGTAGAACCATCCGATCCGAATAAAAGCCGGCAATAACAGCGCGGAGAACAAGAGAAGTCTGAGAAACTTTGCGATCCAATTCAGTCGCAAAAACGTCAAGAGTTTGAACAGTAAACGGAAGATTAAGAGCACGTTGCGCATCACTCGACCGATCATTTTTTTATCCGTCCCTGTCCTTTGCGCGCTCTCTGTCGTTGTCTTTGTCTTCTCTTTCCTTCCTGAGCGTCTTTCTTTTGATGAGATGAATGAATGAATGAATGAATGAAGGAGTTGTGTGGCCGTTACTTTTCCCTAAATATCTTTATAAACGCTCCTCTGAAAGCACGACGATTCAGACGACGACGACGATGCGGACGATTCAGACGATTCAGACGACGAGAAATTCAACTCGACATCCTTTCTGTCGACGAAAATCTTCTCCGACGATGAAGAAGAAAGAGAGGACGATGCAGACGACGGCGACTTTGAAGAACGAGAACACAACACGAACTCCTGTAACCACCACTGTTGGCGCGTTAATCCAAGACGCGAAAACAGTCGAGGAGATACTCCGCGCCGCGTGCGATAGTTTACTGCTCGAAGGGGAAGAAACGTTGCATTTCCACTTCCAAGACGTGCATCGACAGAAGAATAAGAGCGCGTCGGTGAATGGACTGAAACGATTGGCGAAAATGATGTGTTCCTCGAGTGGTTCGTATGAGAAGAAGACAAAGACGAAGAACAACGAGCGAATAGGAGGCATAGTTCGATTGATAAAAGGCGCGAGTTTAGATGGAACGAAAACAACAAACAGGAAGAAAAGAGCGTCGGATGGAATCGACGCGCTCAGGGCGACCGCGTCTCTGTTGGTATCTCTGTTTGATGAAGACGAGGACGAGGACGAGGACGACAGCGATACGAGTAGAGAGGAGATGCGAAACGCGTGCGACGAGCTCGTGCGTAGGGTGAGAGAAGACGCGGAATATTTCTCAGACGGAGACAGGATAGTTTTCGATTGGGCTTTGCGTGTGATAGAGAGTAATATTGCGAGCAGTAGCGGCGAAACAACAGCAACATCAGAGAGAAGAGGAGATGCGACGATTACCGTCGACGAGTTTCCCTTTCGATACGTAACGCCGAATATTTCCAACGTGCTAAAAAACATTACGGTTGAAGATTTACGCAAAGAAGTGCCTTTTAAAGCGGAAAAATTAATCACACGAACTGGGAAAAGAGTGGACGAGAGAAGAGAGACCTGTTTCGTCGCGGAAAGTGGTATCGGTGGACTCGCGTATTCTGGAAAGATTATGGAACCGACGCTATTGAACGAAGCGTCTCTGCCGTTGGTAACTACCATACGGAATGCCATAGTAGAAGCTTTGAAAAATGACGAAGATTACGCAGGATGTGACATCGATTTTGATTGCGCGCTCATGAATTTGTATCCCGATGGATCTTCGGCATGCGCGTGGCACACCGATCCCGAGATGGGGACCGTATGGGATCGAGACTCAGTTATTGTGTCTATAGGCGAGACGCGGCGATTCGCGTTTCGAAAACTCGCCGGCGGCGGAGATAAGAGACAAAATGACGGCGAAGAAGAGCAAGTATGGGTGCGAGTGCATCACGGGGACTGCATCTTAATGCGAGATGACTGCAATGATAACTGGGAACACTGTGTCTTTGGGAAAGAGAACGATTCGAACAACGCGGCTCGAATCAGCCTCGTGTTCAAGAAAGCGCTTTCGAGAGGAGGCGGCAGGAAAAAGGGACACGGCACAAACTCAAAAGAGAAGAAGAAGGCGAAATGATATCAAACTAAGATTTAAGTACATGGGTACCGGTACTACTAGCTTTCCATTTGTAACAAAAACAAGAACAAGAACAACATGCGCGCGCTATGAGCATCTCTCATTATTCAACTTCCCGAGCGAGATTAATAAATCATTCTCTCCTTCCAATTGTCTTCGTTTCCTGTGAATAACCAAAGGCGCTTCGCCCCCCCAACTGAACAAACACTCTTCCTCCGCGATGACTTCGAACTTCTCGCTCGGCAAAGGAAGCAAAACGGTAACAAATATCGACCCTTCTTTCAAATGTTCCGCCGCGCGCGCGAGCGTTTCCATCTGTTCGTCCTCCCACGTCAAACAGTTACAAAACACGTACTCGCATTGACTCCACATCCGAACGCGTTCGACTGAAAATATATCGTCCAAATCTACTCTCAACTCTGTCGTCTTGTTATTGCTATTATTCATCGCATTCGTCATAGGTTCAATCATCTCGCGGTAATCCTCCACCACCGTCGTCGCGACGCCGTGTAAACACTCCAAAATCTCGCACCCGCCCGCGAAGGAAAACTTCCCGGTCAAAGCCGCTATGAACACCGACTTCCCAGTTCCGCTCCCTAAGTCGTAATACTTTCTCGACGACGATGATTGCGGTAAGTACGCCTCGCTCGAGCGCGATAAAAAATCGTAAAACGGTTCCAACACCACTTCGCCGTACACGAAGTTGTTGCGGTTGTTTCTGTTCGTACACGACGTTCTCTTCTTCCCCTGTTCTTCGTCGTCCATCATCATCCTCATCATCATCGCCTTCTCTTTTTCCTTCTTCTCTCGAATCTCTTCCAAAACCATCAGTTGCAACACCTGCGGTCGAATCTGTTCGAATATCACTCTCGCGTTTTCCATTTTCGCGAGGAAGATTTCATCATTCGTCTGATTCGTCGAAGAATAACACCACCAGCATTGGATTTTATGGCTTTTTTGCGAGTACTCGTACAAATCGAATCGTTTGCCGACGCCGTTTTCTGTGAGCGTTCGGAGCGTCTCGATTTCTTTTTCCAATTGATGATTCATCTCTTCTTTATAGTCTTTGTCTTTATCCTCGTCGCAGAAGAAGATTTCCTCCTCCATCATCATCGTCTGAATCGTCGTCGTCGTCGGAGGAACACGTCCATCATCGCGTATTCCTCTTATTTTCCTCTCGTTAGTAGTTCAGTGTTACACGGAGGAAGCTCTTTGTCGCGTATCTCGCGAGTTTTGACGACTGTTTCTGATAAGCAGTTCAAGGGAAAGAACTCTTCTCTCGTATTCTTCATTCTCTCTTTCTCTCTCTCTTTCTCTCTCTGTTATTATAGTATTATATTATTAGTATTATGCGTTTCGCTTTAACAACAACAACAACAACATCAGCAGCGGCGCTGTTATCATCGTCGTCGTCATCGGGGAGTCCTCGTCGGCGTTTCCAGCAAAAACGTCGTCGTGATTTGCATTCACTTGGAAAGCGTGAGGACTCCCCGAAGATGATGATGATGATGATGATGATGATGATGAAGAGAAACACGACAAAGACGAGCGCGGGGAGAAACACCACTTTTGCCTGCCGCTGCTTCGATGATCGTCGTCATCAAAGCGGAGATTATTGCGACGATGAGAGCAGACTTTTAGTCACCACCACCACGACGAGAAGAAGAAGAAGAAGAAGAAGAAGAACGAACGATAACATCAACAATAGGAGTAATAGTACGACGAGTACGAGTCGTTTTCATCGCGTCTCTCCTCTCCGAGCAGTTTTGAAGAACGGGGATAAAAAAGAAGACGAAGACGCAGACAAAGAGCAGCAGATTCAGCAGCAACGACGAGTATTAACGACAGAAGAAGAGAACGAACGGACGATGTTCGCGCGAACCTCGTCTTCGCTCGTCTCGAAAACGAAGAGCAACAGCAACACCGCGGCCAGGAAAGAAGTTCCGAATATATACGGCATCCCTCGCGACGCGGTCTTCGCTCCGCTCGCCGGTTTGTTGGTATCGCAGTTGGTCTTGTACATCGGCGTGGGCGTTTTGTTACCGGCGTTGCCTTTGTACGCGCAATCGATTGGATTGTCGCAAAGCGCAAACGGGTTAGTTATTAGCGCGCCGGCGTTGGCGATGTTGATATTGAACGTGCCGACTGGGCAGATGGCGGATAGGTACGGGCGGAAACCAGTGATGATTGCCGGACTTGGAATTATGGCGGTGGCGGATATCGGGACGGCGCTGGCGAAGACGATGGTATTTTTGATTCCGACGAGGTTGTTGCTCGGGGTTGGTCGAGCGGCGTGCGAAGGCGGAGATCGAGCGTATTTAGCAGATTTGACGAAACGCGTGCCGGAGAAACGAGGTATTATTACCGCCGCCCAAGCTATGGTGCACGGTTTCGGTTTAGTCATAGGCCCGCTCATCGGAGGGTCGGCGTTGGACGAGTACGGACCGGCGACTGCATTTTACGTCGTCGGTTTTGCCGCGGTTGGGACTGCAATCGGATACGCGTTTTTACCGGAAACTTTATCAGAGTCCGAGCGGTCTACGGACGAAGATTTCTTTGGTTCTGCGGATGATAACAACGACGGAGATGCGAACAACGCCGCGAACAACAACGGCAACACGATGCCTTCGTTTTTAAAGTTTCTCAATTTAAAGAACATGACCAAGAGAGATAAGAAATCAAATCTCGGAAAATTATTGAAAGATCCCGATCAAAGATTACTGTTGACGTGTGCTGCGGCGAATTCCTTCGGCTTTGTCGCGAAATTGACCGTGATTCCTCTGTTTGCGTCCGGTCAACTCCACGCGACTTCTTTGCAAGTCGGCGAACTCTTCTCCTTGACTGCGCTTTTAGGTTTAGCGACTGCGCCGGTTTCTGGTTTACTCTCGGATGCCATCGGTAAACGATGGGTGTTAACCGGCTCGCTCGCGTTGTGTGCGCTCGGTTTAGCCGTCGGCTCTGGTTCGGAAGATTTAGAAACGCTTCGTCTCGCGGTTGGATGCTGGGGCATCGGCTGCGCCGCGGCTGGTCCGGCGGTCAACGCGTTAGCGCAAGAAATCGCTCCAAAAGGTGGCGAAGGCGAAAGCTTAACGCTTCCTAAAACCGCCGCCGATATCGTCTTTCTCGTCGGTCCAATCATTTTAGGTGGCGCGAACGATCTCACCGATTCCCAAGGCGCCGGGATTTTAATCACCGCCGCCATCGCCGGCGTCGCTTCCATCGTCTGCGCGTACGGCGCGGTTACGTATAAGAAACCGCCCCAACGCTTCGGTTAACGCTTCGGTAAAAAGAGAGTCAGAGAAGTTCCGCCCGCCGCGTGTATAATAGATAATAATTCCACTAATAATGATACTATACGTGTATACGAGACCTTTATATTTAATATCGCGCGTGTGTCTGTGTGTGCTGTCTTCGTTTGAATGTTTTAGCTTCTTTTATTCTCGCGCCGAACGTCTTTCTTTCCACACAACACCTTTTGACTTCTTCACAAAAAGAACTGAAGAATTAAGAAGAAAAAATGTCTTCAGCGCTTCGTCGTCGATTGTTGTCGGCTTCGTCGTCCTCGATTTCCTCCTTAAACGCCTCCACGAATATGATGACGACGATGCGCGCAACGACAGCAGCAGCAGCAACAACGACGACGACATCTTCTTCTTCTTCTTCTTCAATATCATCATCACTTAAAATTAGTAATGGTGAAAGGCCAAGGCAAATTTGGTCTTCATCGATCCCCAAAGATGAAGTCGTTCCAAAACCAATCTCTGATGATGCTTTCGAGAGCAGCAGTAAACACAGTAGCAGTAATAGTAGCGCTTTTCATCGACGACGAGGACGAGAAGTTAACGGTTCAGTTGGTGATTGTATTTTCCGAAAACGAAGTGGTGTGTTGGATGATCACCACAAGGGAGGAGGATTTGGTCGACCTTTTCACTCCTCCTCTCTTTTAAAAAAAATCGCAGAACACACAACGAAACAACAAGAGCAGAGAAGAGAGCAGAGCACTACCGCCGGTGCGAGTGGTGCGAGTGAAACTGCTGCTCCTGAAGATGACGCTCAAAAAGAGCAGCGAGCGAAGGGTTTTGTCGCGAGTTTGGACAAGAACATCGTAGATAACGTGTTGAACACGCGCCACGTGCAAAACCTGCGCGAACGCTTGGACGAGATCAAATACACGAAGGAGTTCATTACGATCGATAAGTTCGCGGAACTGTGCAAAGAGAGCGGGTGCACTGAGAAGAAACCCGAGGAGTACGTGGATATTATGAAGAATGCCGGGCTGGTGATTCAAATCGAAGATTACGTGTATTTAGAACCGCAGAATATCACGAGGGCGGTTATAAACGCCTTGCCGGGAGTTCCCCCTCGAATCTACGGAGTCTCGGACGCCGAGTTGAGAAAACTGAACGAGGAGTACGATCAAATGCGGGAAAAAGTAGTTTTAGCGGAGAAGAAAGCCGCGAGAAGAGCAACGCAGTTGTTATACGGTGGTTTCATCGTTTTAATCGCGCAATTGGCCGTGTTCGTTCGGTTTACGTACGTGGAATTTTCCTGGGACGTGATGGAGCCGATTTCCTATTTCGTCGGTTTAGCGAACGTCATCATGGGGTACATGTATTTCATGTACACGCAGAGAGATTTTTCCTTCGGAACGTGGCAAAACCAAATGATGCAATCCGCGATGGACAGGCAGTTGAAAACCGGGAAGTTTGACGTGACAAAGTACGAACAAATGGCCAGAAAGTTACGACGAAGGAACATGATTCGGTGACGAAGAAGAAGAAAGATACTTATTATATATATTATTCGTTGATGAAAACGTTGAAATATTATTTTGTTGTAAAAGAGAACTCGTGCTCTATCGTATTATACTTATCACGCGTATTGATTTATACATCAGCGAAAACAACGAACGCGAAACGTGTTCTCGCACCGTGTCCTCCTTTTTACAGAAGCCTCTCTCACGAAAATCCTCAGATTTCCCCGCACACTAATCCTTTTCACTCTACTCTTATAAGTGTTACAATAAAATGGCCTCCTCCTCCCAAACGCAAACACAACAAGTCCCTCTCGTGTGTCACGGCCACAGTCGCCCGATCGTCTCTTTGGAGTATTCCAAAGAGACACCCGACGGGACGTTTCTCGTGTCGTCCTCGAAAGACGGGAAACCGATGTTACGCGACGCGCAATCGGGCGATTGGATAGGCACGTTCGAAGGACACCGAGGCGCGTGTTGGGACGCGACGTTGAACGCGCCAGCCACGCACTGCGCGACGGCGAGCGCGGATTTTTCGGCGAAACTGTTCAACGCCATCACCGGGGATTGTTTACACACGTTTGCACACAAACACATCGTCAAGACGGTTTGTTTTAGCACGTGCGGGACGAAATTAATCACCGGCGGGAGCGAAAAAGTTGTCAGAATATTCGATTTACGAAAGTTAGAGTTAGATAGCAAGAATAAGGATAAGGATAATATTACTAGCGTAACGCAACCGATGAGCGAGTTAACGGGCGCACCGAGCCAAATCAAAACCGCTCGGTACATATGTAACGACGAGTTGATTTTGAGCTCGTGTTCGGATAACCCGGATTTAAGAGTGTGGGACGCGAGGACGGGGATCATAGCGACGACGTTGAAGACGGAAAACGCGGTGACGTCGATTGAAATTTCCGAGGACGGGAAGTACATAACGACGGCAGACGGGAAGAACGTGACGTTGTGGGACGTCGGGTCGTTCCGACCGATGGAGACGTGGAAGATGAAGTATAACATGGAATCGGCGTCGGTGTGCATGAAAGAGGGGAAGTTCGTGTGCGGAGGAGAGGATATGTGGGTGCACGTGCACGATTGCGCGAGTGGAGAGGAAATCGGAGAGCCCGGGAAAGGACATCACGGGCCCGTGCATTGCGTTCGGTTCGCCCCGGACGGGAAGAGTTATTCCAGCGGGAGCGAAGACGGAACGATTAGGATTTGGCAAACGCCGGCGAAGAAAGGATGATTTCTCTATCTTAATAAACTAAATACGTATTACAAATCATTCATTCGTCATTTTGCCGCGAATTATAAGAAGAAGACGAAGAAGACAGATAGAAAACCAACGGCGATTTCAACATCGCCATTTTGGTTTTATACGTCGGATGAACAAACTCTTCCGTCTTTAACGCGAGCAGTTTTTCGACGACGACCATATCTTCTTCGACGACTCTACCTATCGGCGTGAACCCAGTGTCCCATTCTTTATGATTCTTCGTCGCGATTAAGAAATCGTCTCCCCCTCCAGGTATGCTACCAAAAACGCCGCGATCCCACGAGAACGAATCCGACGCGCCTTCCGCGCGCTTGCCGAAATTCCCGCCAAGTTTGCCTATACCGGCGAACTTGCCTTGTACGAGCCCATAGGCGTTCTCCACGCGATTAAACTGACACTTGGATGCGCCACAAAATGAATGTCTCGCGCACGCGCCGGTTCGTATGGTTTCTCGAACGAGTTCGGAAGATTTTGGCGCGTTTTTGGCATCCAGTGTGATCCGAATCGATCCGCGCCGACGCTCGCTGCTCTTCTCGTCGTACCATTCAACGTGTAACTGAAACTCGTCGTCGTCGAAATCTAACGTTTCGGGATTGTTTATCTTCATCTTGGTCATGCCTTCGCACGCGCAAGGACACGATTGGGACATAAAGGACGGATTCGCGTCGCACTCGCCGTCGCACGCCCACATCGCGCATGAAGGATTCGAATCCGCGCACTCGTTTTTGTTCGCGTTATCGCTACTGCTTCTAGTTCTACCGCTACCACCATTACTACTCCTACTACTCCTACCACCACCGCTACTAGTCTCGCTTATTTTATATTCGTCGTCGTCGTTTTCGTGCTTGTTTTTTCTTCTCCGTTTACCGAGCCATTTGGCATCTTCGATGACTACTTCGTTACTTATACTATTACTTTCGTCGTGCACGGAAGCTATGCTCAGTCCAGACCGCTCGGTTAAATCGGGAACTTCCGGTAAAAATCCAACGAGGAGTGCGAACCACGTGCACATGACAATCAAAAGAAAAATGACCACCGGTGCAAACGCCGCTCCGCCGCAATAATAAAACAACCCTTTCCTCCTACGTTTCTTATTCCTCGCCAACAACCGTTCTCGCGCCTCAAATAACGATTTCTTTCCTTTCGACGGCGAACTCCACGGAGAAATCCAAGGCGATAAGATTCCGCCTCCTTTCCGCGTCGTGCTGCTTGAAAGTGATACCCACCGCCTGGCACGGCCATTGTTCCGTTTTGAGGCGAGTTCTCGCAGCGCTGCAGCTCGTTGAGCGGCGCGACGCGGGGAAGTTATTATACTACCGTCTTTCCTAAACGAGGCGGCGGCTTCGATATCCCTCGCCGCTTTCGTCGCCGCCGCTTCAATCGAAACGCCGCCGCCCATCGCCGCAGATTCCGTCTTAGAAGAATCTTCTTCGTCTTCCTCCTCCTCTTCCACCGCAATCTCCTCCGGCTCCGGAAAGTACGTCAACTCTTCCTCTGCCATACCCATGAGGTTCCATCCGTCTATTAACTTTGGCAACGACTGGTACGTCTTTTCCAAATTTTGCACTATTATCTTCTCAATCTGCTTCCCCATTCCGGGAATACTCACCGCCGCTAACCCTTCCACAATCACCGTCGTTTTCTCCTCGGGAAACTCCGGATGTCTCGCGAACGTCACTTCCCCCAAAACTTCCGCCGCCGTGGATATGTTGTTCAGACTTTGAAACTTTTGCGTAAACGGCGCTCGCCTTGAAGCCCCTCCTCCTTCAAACTGTCTGCTGTCTAAAAACTCCACCGCTTGGCCTTTCAAAACGGTTTTACGAATCATCCACGGTAAATCCAGCTGAGGCACGACTCGAGTCACCGTCGTTATCGTCTTTTTATCCTTCGATATGGAAGTCGACACCGTATCGCTCGATGTCGTTCCGGTTTCTCGCAGGGCGAATTGCTTAAACTCCTCCGTCTCTTTGATTTTCAGGTACGAGAGGCAGTTCATGTTCAGTGAAACGGAAAAGGTGAATTCGGTCCCTTTTTCTCCCGAAGTTGAAGAGGATCGCATGATTTTTTCTCCTCTTCTTTCTCCTCCTATGTGTCTTCCGTTTTAATAATACGTGTGACACTATAAAAGGACTATCGGATGATGATGATGTTTGCCATTTTTACGAGACGATGAGAGATGATGGAAAAATAATGACGGATTGAAGCAGTTCAGAGGAGAGGGGATTTATACACTACAGGGTGAATGAAGTACTATCTTGTTATTCCACACACAACAGTCAAAGACAAAGACAAACGCATATCATCATCATTTTCTTCTCTCGTCACCATCGACGCTTTCGACTGCGTACAGTAAGATTTCATTTAATCTGCCCAACATCTCCCGCGGATCGTCCATCGTCCCGGCGGCGACGCGAGCGTTGTCGTAGATTTGAAACGCGATGTCTTTGGCGACTTTTTGTACTTTTGAATCGGAGGATTTCCTCGCCGCGTTGATGGAAAGTAAGAGAGGATGTTTGCAGTTCACTTCTAAAGTGGTGGTTATTTTATCGGTCAGCGCGGTTAAGCGTGCGTTGACGGCACTGTCGCTGGCCATGCTGGCCATCGCGCGGTAGCGTCGCATGGCTTCCGGTTCGTGGCCGGAGAGTAAAGCCGGGGAGGAGACTAATCGGTTGGAGGCGGTGACTTCTTTCAGTTGGAATTGGAGGACGTCGCTGAACCATTTAAGTAAGTCTTTCTTGTCGTCTTCACTGATTGTAGTGGTATCATTCGCATCGCTGTCGTCGAGAGACACGTCGGCGTTTTCAGCTTCCACGCTGACGATAAATTTACCTTTCACGTTGCCCAAATGTTGCATGACGAATTCATCCACGTGCGCGTAGAGGTACAAAACTTCGTATCCTTTCGCTTTACACGCCTCTAAATACGGCGAGGAATCTGCTTGCGCTCTCGACGGCGCTACTAAGTAATAAATGTGTTTCTGATCTGGTTTCATGCGTTCGATGTACTTCTCGAACGAAGTCACTGCATTAGCGTTGTCCGTCATCCCCTCTTCACTGTCCTCTTTTTGTTGATGTTGTTCTTCTTCTCCTTCTACTGGTGCGTTCTTCGTTTCGCTCGATTCAAAGCGCAATAACTCGGCTATTTGTTGCGTGTGGTTCGGTTCCGTGCACGCGCCCTCTTTTAAGAAAAATCCGCACTCTTTGAACCATTTATCGTACGCTTTAGGATCTTTCTTTGCGACGTCTTTTAGGTGTTTCAACGCTCTTTTCGTGACCACCTCGCCGAGTTTACGCAGCACCTGCGAGTCTTGCAACGTCTCTCGAGAGATGTTTAAAGGAATGTCCTCGCAATCCACCACGCCTCGCAAGAATCGCAAAAACGGAGGTAGTAATCCGTGCGCGTTTTTTTGAATCAACACCCTTCGCGAATACAACGCGATGCCGGAATCCACTTTAGCGTGCATACCTATCCCTCGTTCGGGATTTGTTTCCGGAAAGAAAATTAAAGATCGAATTGTTAAAGGCGCGTCCGCTTCAAAATGCATTCGAAATGTCGGCGAATCCGTTGCTCCGGAAACGTACCTATAAAACGCCGTCGCTTGCTCGTCCGATACCTCGGAATGTTTCTTCATCCAAAGCGCGCCAATCTCGTTATATTTGTTCTCGTTAATATAAATAGGAAACGAAACGAACGCGCTGTATTTCTTCAACGTCTCCTCTATCGCCCATTGCGACGCGATCGTCTTGCAGTCCTCCTTCATGTGAATGATAATTTTTGTCCCTCTCGGCTTTGGCGCCTCGTTCGATTTACTGACGGTGAACTTCCCGGTACCTTCCGACGCCCACACGAAACTCTCCTTCCCGTTGGACGTGTGCACTTCAACTTTCTTCCCAACCATAAACGCGGAGTAAAAACCAACCCCGAACTTCCCGATGATGTTACTCGCCGCATCTTTACCTCCTTTTCCACCGCTCAAATTCTCCAAAAACTCCTTCGATCCGCTCTTCGCGATCGTCCCTAGGTTTCTCGTCAACTCCTCCTCGCTCATCCCGATCCCGTTATCCTCGACGATTAATTTCAACTCCTTCCCATCCTCTTCTTCTCGCGTGGATATCTTAATCCGAAACTCTAGGTCGTCTTGAACTCCTTTCAATCCGTATTCACTCGCATCTTTAATCGCCTCGTGTCTTCGTTTCTCCAGAGCATCCGAGCTGTTCGAGATCAACTCCCGTAAAAACACCTCTTTTTCTTGGTACAAACTGTTCGTCACGATATCTAACAAGCGACTGGTTTCCGCTTTGAACTCGTGCTCTCGCGTTTTTACATCGTCCTCGGGGTTCGTTTCAGAAGAAGAAGAAGAGGAAGAAGAAAAAGGAGCGAAACTGAAGAATCTGCTTTTTCTGGCAGTATTCCTCGCGTTTCTCTTCGCAGTACTACACGTCGGCTCTTTTCTCATCACCCCGGCGGCGACGACAGATTCCGCAGACGATGCATCATCGGCGGAACGATGAGACCAACGAGGAAAAGGAGGAAAAGGAGTCGTCGTTTCCCCCCTTTCCTGCGAGGAAAAAAGAAGACGACGAAGAGCAACGCTGCCTCGTCTTCCTCCTCTGTTTCTTGAGAACGAGAGTGAGGAAGCAAACGAAGCCATTAAAGGGGGGGACATTATTTCTCGCGTCTCTGCGCGAAAGAATCTTCTGTCGTTTTGTCTCCACTTTTTGTTTTCCAATTTTACTTCATTCTCATCACAGATACGAATACTACTCTAGAAGAAAGAAGAGGATGGCGAAAAGACCTCGAAAAAGCGGATCTGCTGCGGGAGGACCAGGAGGACCAGCGATGAGAACGACGAATACTGATTCAGGAGAGTATGTTCGCAAAAGGCAAGCGGAATGTCGAGGAGTGTTGGAAGCGTTGAACTTCCAATTCTACTCGCACGTGTGCGAACAACACAAGAATAACCCGAGGAAAAGTTGGGCCGAAGGATGCCAGGATTACGTGAAACACGTGAAAAAGTTGATGGTGAGGAGTTGATTCAGATCTCTTTCGTCGATTGCGGTTTTTATTCGCGCGCGCGTAGTTGTACCTTTTACTTTGTTTGTTTAAACTGACCACCACTCTCTGTGTGTTTCCTCTCTTATACAACAGAGCGACTTCAAAGACATTCTCGAAGAAGAAGAAGATCAAGGAGGAGAACAAGGAGACGCGAGAGAGAAGAACAATAATAATAATAATAATAATAACGACGAGGACGATTCCGATTCCGACGACGACGGACAACCGAAGACGTCTCTTTTTGGCGACTTGCCGAAACCGACGGCGTTTGGGATGGGCGCGAAATCGAACCCGTTTGCAGCAGGCGGCGGTAGTGGCGGCGCTCCGTCCTTGTTCCCGCCGGTGGGTGGAGCGAAGAGCGCGTCGAATAATCCGTTTGCCCCTTCCACGACAGCGTTTGGAGGAGGTGGAGGATCGACGGCGTTTCCGAAATTCCCGGCTGGCGGTGCCGCGGCGCAACAGGCGAAGGAAGAGGAAAACGACGAAGAACCGGAGCGACCGCCGTCGCCGTCCACGGCGGAAGCGACGGGTGAAGACGACAATGAGTTCGTGGACATGGAAAAGCAAAAAGTAAAACTGTACGTGAAAAAGGAAGCCTCGGAGCCGTGGGCGGATCGAGGGGTGAACAGGTTACAATTTAGAAGAGAAAAAGAAGGGGCCAAAGGCGCGTGTCGCATATTAATGCGAACATCCATTGGAAAAGCGGTGATTAACGCAAACTTATACGACAACATGAGCGTCACGTTCGCAGAGCAAAAGGATAAAAAAGACGGGTCGATGAAGAAAACCGGGGTGATTTTGACTATTTTCAACGCGTGCGAGAATAGCGAGAAGCAAATTGTGCTTCTCAAGTTAGGATCTCAGGAAGCCGTGGAAGAGCTCCACGGACTGATCGTGAAGAATACGAGAAAGTAACAACGAGAAAAGAAGAAGTATCTGGCTGTTTTTTAATGTCACCACCACCAGTACGATTGACACATATGTAGACGATAATTTTTACTCCTCCTCTTTTTCCTCTCGCTTCTCCCTTCTACGTTTATTCGCGCTCGCGCTCAACTCTTCCACGACTTCCCAAGCCGTCGCGCACGCGTCCCCACCTTCGTCGCACAAAGACATAGCCTTCTCCACTGCTTCGCTAATCGCATTTGCCAACGTTTTATCGCTCTCCTCGTCGAATTTAGACCTCTCCTCTTTGTTTGGAATCATCATCGCCCTCTCCAATATCCCTCGACTGTTCATCTCGCCGGTTTCAGCCTCGCATCCTAACGGCCCGCACGGATCTAAATCTTTCAAAGGGTCCTCGAACGGATCCACTCTTTTTGCCTTCATCGCGCGTTCTTTCAGCTCCTCTTCCGTAAGACCGACTTCGCTCATCTTCGGTATCCTTCTCGGCGGTTGCGCGCGCTTCGTCTTGCTCGTACTACTACTCTCGCTACTACTACTACTACTCCCGCTACGACTCTCCACGGTCCTATTCGTCCGACTCATCCCAGCTCGCATGGCTGCATCTTCCAACTCGTCCACGATTTCCCACGCCGCGCGGCACTCTTCTCTTTTATTACTAGTATTATTACTCCCGTCTCCTCCTTCTCGTTCCTCTCGTTCTTCTTTGCACAACTGTTCCGCTCGGTCGATGGCTTCTCTCAACATCAATCGTAACTTTGGTCGTTCCGGATCTTTCATCATCTGCTCCTCGTTTAAGAACGGTTTGTTGTAGAGGACATCGAACGCCAAGGCGGCGATTCTTGCTTGGTTCGAGGTTAGTGAAATCGTTTCCGTTTCCGCGTTGTCTTCATCGTCTTCGTCCTCGTCCTCTTCGTTCTTCTTCGTATTCGTCGCTTTGGGAGGACGAACCCTCTTCGAATTGTTCCTCCTGCTTAAAGACGACGACGACGGAAACGTCGAACGTCTTCTGGACGAGAAAGAAGAGGAAAGCGCCGTCATCGTTCTCGTCGTTCGAACAGCAACGGGGGCAACCGCGCGGTACATCGTCGTATCTCTTCTTCTTTGTCTTCTTCTTGGTGTTCTCACTTTCGAGAAAGATTTGAAAAGTGAAGAGAAAATCTCAAAAGGCGAGGAAACGAGAAAACGCGAGAACGACGGAAGCGAAGAGATGGATTTTTACAGACGATAACGACGAGTGTGTTTCATTTCAATGTAAACAATGATGAGTGTTATTACAACTTTACATTCCTCTTTCTCTCTCTCTCTCTCTCTGAGATTCTGAGATGTGGTAATAAAAGGAACTTAGTAAAGAACGCGCGCAAATATTTTTGTTGTTCTTTCTTTCTTTAATAGCCATTCATGGCGGCTGGCCCCCATTGGAATTCCGCCATCAAAGAGACGTGATCGGAACTCCACTGCGTGTTCGGTAAACCGCCGTATTTAGCTCGCGCATCTTTCTCTCCGGGAAGTTCAAGAAGTCCGACTGGGCATAACGTATCCTCGGTGTAGAATAAGTAATCCAAAGCGCCAAAAAAATCCTTCGTGCAGTTTGTAAACATCGGCTCCGCCGTTCGAGGGTCCACGCGGTCGCGCAAACGCTCGAGCGCTTCAGATTCGAGCAAGCGATTGTCTCTTCGTAAAGCGGATGAGTACGCCGAGACGAGCGGTAACGGGTGGGAGAGTTTCGAGGCTGGGCGCAAGATCCCGAGAGGATCTATTTGCAACTCCGGGTGGTTGTTGTCCACCATACCTCGAGTCAACAACCCGTGCGCGGCGGAACCGGGCGTGGAGTTGAAATCACCGCAGGCAACCATAGGGATCTCTGCCGAGGCGGCTATTTTTTCCAAACCTTTCAACAACGTGTGCACTTGCCAAAGCTTGACGTCGTTGTGGTCGGTGTTGGCGTGAATGTGCGTGTTGGCCACGCACAAAAGTTTCCGTTTTCCAGTTTGTTGCGTCTGTTGTCGCTGTTGCGAATCGAGAGCTTCCAAGACGACGATCAACGCGATGTTATCCTTCATCAATCGGTTCAAGGCTTCTTTTTTGGAGCCGCCGGAACCGACGAGACTTTCTGCCAACGACAACGCGGCTTTGTTAAACTCCACCTCGTATTTCTTAATCAACGCGAATTTATCCTTCTTGAAGAAAATCGCGCATCCGTCGATGACGTACTTCCCTTCCGAGAAAATCTGCGCCGTCTTCTTCTTATACACGGACGAATACCCGTATTTCGCCAATTCGCCTTGGAAAAAGTCTTCGAAGTGATCCGATTGTACCTCTTGCAAACACAAAATGTCCGCGTCCATTTGGACCAACTCTTTCAAAATATTCTGGCGTCGGAAGTACCAACTCAGCGCCCAAGGCGGGGCGTACCCGTACATCTCCGTCGTGCAATACACGTCCGCTAAAACGTTATAGGACATGACCGTAAACGAACCAGGTTCTACTGCATCGTTCTTTTGAATCGGGACCAAATTCCTCTTCGGAGGACTCGGCGCGGGAATCACCCTCGAGGTAACCACCGTCTCCGCCACCCCTCTCTCGTTCGGCGCCGGCGCTTTCGCGTCGCACGGCTGAATCTCGAGTTTTAACACGTGTCCAACATCTGTTGGTTTGACTAAATACGTTCTATCCGTAGACACTTCGATCCATGGAGGCACCGCGGCTGCTTTCGCCTCTTCCGCCGCCGAAGCATCTTCCTTGTTCAAGTTCTCGCGACTCCCAAATTCACCCTCCTTCTTTTGCTCGTTGGCCACGTTATACTTCGTCGCTCTGGTCGGTTGTCTCCTCTCCACCTCTTCCTCTCCAGTCGCGATTCTGTGACGCATCCACTCTCGCCATCCTCTCTTGAAACACTCCCCGTCGCAGTGGTACTGCCTATTGTGCACATTCTGCAACGTCGCCACTTCTGCCGGGTGCACCGAGCACACCGCCGTTCTCGACTTCCTCCCCGAGCGATACCACTTATATCGCAAATATTGTCCGTCGATGGCGTTTTCTCGAGGGATATCGTCCGTCGTCGACGTCCCGTCGCTTTTGCGCGTCACAATGTACGGGACGATCTCCACGCCCGCGATTGGGGTTTCCGTGTTTAACGTTGCGCGCGTGACGACTAAACTCTTAATGGAAGAATCACTCATCTTGATGACGATCGATCGATGGATTCTCAAAGATGATTTTACGAGAGGAGGAGGAGCTGCTGCTGCTGCTGCTGGTAATGGTGGTCAAAAACAACCACCACTGAAAGCGTTCAGATCTCTCAGAGCTCTCTCTCTTTCTCGAAACGTTCGTCTTTAACGTCTTCTCTTCCTTCAAAATTAGATTGCACTTATTAAAACGTTGTTCAACGTCTCGCCGATTCGATCAAATTCTCTCTTTCTCTCCTCGCCCTTTATAATAAAAGTTGCTTTAAAAAGAGAGAGAGAGAGAGAGAAGAGAGAGAGAGAGAGGAGAGGAGAGGGGCGTTCTCCCTCTCGCGCTCTCGTTCTCGGAATAATAATAATACGAATAATATATGTATATGTATCGAAGAGAACACTTGTGCCGCTTGTGTGCGTCTTAAAATTGGTACAAAACGAGTTTAGGGTTTATCTAGGGTTGGAAACCCTAAGCTGCATGGAGCAGAAAAAAACAACACACACAACAACACTAAGAGTGGCTTCTTTGGAAGACGACAAACAAACGCACCGATGATGACGACGACGAACAACAACAAGAAGAAGCAAAACGCGCTCTTGTTGAGAAGATGTCTCGGTCTCGCCGTGCTCTTACTTTTCCTCTCGCTGGTGATTATGATCGTGGAGGATGTGTTTTATTATTCGTCGTCTGGCAATCATCATCATCATCGAGAGGATGAGAAGAGTTCTCTCTCTGTTTTCGGGGGTGGTGGTTTGCAGCACAGGAAGAGCAGTAATCACGGGATGTTTGTGGCCACTCCTGATTCTGATTCTTTATCTTCATTCGCGGGAGAAGGAGGCGAGGATGATGATGTTCGTGATGATGATGATGATGATTCTTTTTCTTCCTCCTCCTCCTCCTCCTCCTTGGGGTACGTGCGCGGGATGGTACACAACATGGACCAGTACGTGTATAAACACCTGTTCCACTCGAAATATTCGGAAACGCACGGCGTAGGAGAAGGAGACGACGACGATAACGATAATGAATTTTCCTCCTCTCATCATCGTGCGCGTCATCAAGAAGAAAAAACGTTGGACGAAACCACCGACGAGGTGCACCAAGAGGTGAAACTGTTGAAAGAGAAGATTGGTCCGACGACGACTTCGGTGAAGAAGCCGAACGTGAAGCCAACGGGGAGTTTGAGTAGACGAGAAAGGAGTTCGAGCTCTGGTGGGAGTGGAAGCTCGAAGGATTTAGCGTGTCGGTTGAGAGAGTGCGACGCGATTAGCGCGCCGTTCGAGTTGGGGAAAGCCTACGCGCAGAATTTTATCATGAGTAAGCAATCGACAAAGAGCGGGAATAACGTGAAAGTGCCAAAGTTTTTAGGTATTGAAGGGCAAAAGAGTCGACTGGCGAGAGGAAAATCGGACGCGTCGATTATGCACAAACAAGTGAAATGGTCGCATTTAGGCGGGTTCCCGAGTAACGCGGCAAAGTGTTTGCCCGAGAAGGACGTCGTGAGGCAAAATTTTGGGAAGATAAAGTCGTGCGCAGTAGTCGGGAACGGAGGCGGGTTGTTGTTGAAAGAGTACGGAGAAGATATCGACGCGCACGATGCAGTCATTCGGTTTAATGGTGGGATTACCAAAGGGTTTGAAAAGTACGTCGGGAAACGGACGACGTACAGGTTGGCGAATTTTGACCACTTTGCGTTTCACGAAGAGAACGTTGGAGGGAGTAAGGGTAGCAGTAGTAGTAGCGATGACGGCGACGAGGGAGAAGGGTCTGAAGAGAACAACGACAACAACATAGAAATTGCAGTCTTGCAGCACGTCACTCGGCCAGACGCGCTGACCAAATACGGCCAACTCTGCGAGAAAGGGTACTACTCCAAACACGGCGTCCCAACCGTCGCTTTACACCCGGACTTCCACTACTTTGTCCTCAACACGGTCGCTCGAGGCGGTCCTTCGAACGGCTTCTACGGCACTATCCTCGCCAACGAGATGTGTCAACGCATAACCCTCTATGGGTTCCAAAAAAATTGGAAAGGCACGAAAGTGAAGTACCATTACTACGACAAGATTGAACCGACGGATACCCAGGGCGCTCGAGACTCGAGCGAAAAGAGCAGGTTCGAACAGTACGTGAAAGAAGTCAACGCGTACAGCAGAAAATGCGCCAAGAGCGAAAGCTGCAACGACAGACGCGTGGATAAAGAGAACACGGAGAGAGATAAGATTGTGTACGGATAGAGAGAGAGAGAGAGATGATGCGATAGAGACTTTAGTAACGAGAAAATTACCTCGTGATAAATTTGGATAAACCTCCGCACAAAAAAAAATGTCCTCGTCGTCTTTACCGCCTTCGCTCCTTCAGCGGAGACACAACACCAATGGCGGCTTGTGCGGCAAAAGCGGCGGTTTCGTCGTCGGCTTCTTCGCCTTCATCGCCGTTCTGTATTACGTGAATAACGCGTACCAGATTCTCTTCATGAACCAGCGCGCGCGTCTTGTGTTCCCGAGTAGAGTAGGGGAAATATTTTCGTCCGCTGCGCAAAATACGACGACGAGCGTAAAAAAATCTTCATCTTTATTAGCGATGAATGTGAACGAGGATTACAAGATGAATCCGAATGATTTCGCGTGGGTGAAACGCTGCACGGAGGCGTTTTTACAGAGGGACGAGGACGGGGTGTCGTCGTCCGCGTCGTCGACGGAGATGACGTGCGAACTCTTCTCGCGGACTGCCCGAGAAAATATCGGCGCGTTTAGTTCGAACAGATATTTTCACGCTGTCAGTTTTCTAGGAGGAGGAGACAGAGGGGCGAGAAATCGACGAGTGCAATTAAAAACATTCATGCCAAAGTACGTGTACAGAGACGCGATGGCAAAATACACGGAGAAGAACGTGAAAGAGATATCGAAGATGAGCGCGATCGCGAGACGAGGAATCTTGAGCGAACGGAGAAGTTCTTTCTTGCGCAAGAGAAGCGCGGACGCGTCCGCCGAGAGGAGGAAGAAGGCGAAGAACGCGAGGCGGTTGATAGTGTCTTCGGAGAAGAAAAGTGACGATAAAAACAAGAAGAATAAGAAAGAAAAACTTCGGAGAATCATTGGAACGCACCATAAAACAGGGACGGCGTTGATGCGCGACGTGTTTGATTCGATTTCCAGAGAGTTTGAGTATAATTTTTTCAACTTGAGGGTCTACGAAGATTACCCCTACTTGCAGCCTGGCAATTTATCGTCTATTATCGACGAAGCGGATGTGATTTTGGACTATCACTTTTCAAAGCCAATTCCATCGTATTTCATAAACGCGGAGGATTGGTATTCAAGCGATCGTCGCGTGCGAAGGTTTAATAAGCAGCAAAGAGAGTGCCAATCGCTCGCTTCGTATTACCGAGGCTCGTATCGAATCATTCACCTGATTAGAGACCCTCGGGACGCGCTCGTTTCCGGCGTACTGTATCACATGCAAAATCCCGAGGACGAATCGTGGTTGAGAGAAATTCGCGTCGGCGACGAGCTTTTCAATAGCACTTCGTCGTCGTCCTACGTGCAATCGATTCGTCGATTGAAAAATCCCGTAGACGCCCTCGCGGCTGAATTGAAAATTGCCGACGACGAGCTTCGGATGCTCGGTTTAGCGGCGCAAGATTGCGAAATCGACATTCGCGCGATGAACGTTCGCTTAGAATCATTTTTCGACGAATTAGACGATATTTTGCGCTTCTTAGAGTTTCCTGAAGAGGACATCGAGGAGATGGTGCGCGTCGCAAACTTGCACAACGCCAAGACGTGGGAGAAGAACGAGACCGAACATCACGTACATTTTACGAGTGAGAATCCTGATAGACACAAGTATATAGAAGCCATGTACGAGGAAGGTTTCGTGAATAAGACGGTGAGTTATTTGCGGTACGCGTTAGGGTACACGAATAACGCCTCGTCGGATGCGTTTCCAACGTTTGCGAACGAGCGGTAATGTTTTTTTTTTCACGCTCGTCGTTGAGCTCCATAGAAGAGTTGTGTTGTAATTATATTATCAATGAATAATTTTTGCTTTTTTGCTACATATTTTGATTTACATCTCTCGGTCGCCCATCGGAACACCGTTCGGTTGCGCGTTCTTGAGGATCCACGGATGTTCGGTCACTTTTCTCAAGCTTATTCTATCTTTTGGATCCTTCACTAATAATTGCGTGATTAAATCTCTCGCGCCCGCCGAAACGTGGTCCGGGAACCGTAAATCCACCTTACAGATGCGCTTGTACGTCTCCGAGTGCCCTTCCGCTTCAAACGGCGGCACGCCGACGAGAAACTCGTACGCTAACACGCCTAAACTCCACACATCCACCGCGTGATCGTGATCTCTTCCTTCCACCATTTCTGGCGGTAAATAGTCCAAAGTCCCGCACAACGTCTGCCTTCTCGAGTGCGGCGCGTGCACCGACCATCCAAAATCGGCAATTTTCAATTCGCCTTTAATCCCAATTAATAAGTTTTCCGGTTTGATGTCCCGATGTATCACGTGCTTCTTGTGACAATACAACAAAGCTCTCGCCAAAGACGCCACGTACGTCGCACTTCTCTGCTCCGAAAACCTCCTCGCTTTCTTCAACTCCTTATACAACTCCCCTCTCGCCGCGTACTCTAAAATCAAATACACTCTATTCTGATCGTAAAAATACCCGTACAATCTCAATATATTCGGATGCCTCAAGTGCGACTGAATCTCGATTTCTCTTCGTAATTGATGTTCCACGTGCGATTGTTGCAGTTGCGATTTATACAACACTTTCAAAGCGACTATGTATTTCGATTGCTTCTCTCGCGCCAGGTACACGTTGCCGAATTTCCCGCGACCGAGCGGTTTGCCTATATCGAAGTCTTCCAACTGTTTATGTTTTATTACGCGTTCGCATTAAAATTCGCGACAAGAAGAGAGAAAAAGTCAGTAAAACTTTCTTTACGCATCTACTTTTCGAGGAGGAGACAAAGTGATTCTTTTCGCCGTTGTTTTCCTACTAAAATCACCCTTCTTCTTCATCAAAATCGATTTAATCGAAAAAATTTAAATTCTAAAACGACAGACGAACAAAAAAAAGAGCGTTTTCGTCCGTTGGAGAAATAATTTTTACCTGCCACCGCTTCTCCCCCGTGGTCGTATTCGCTTTTGTCGTCGTCGCAGTATCATTCAAAGAAGAAGGCATTACATGGTGATTGTGATGATGGTGTTGAGTCGTCGTCGTCGTCGTCGTCGCAGCACCACCACCACCCCGTCGAGTTGATTTCCTCGCGCCTTCGCGCTGACGATGATGATGATTTTTTTCCTCCTTTTCGTCGTCGTCGTCGTTCCCGGTGTCCGTAGGGGTGTTCGAGACGTCTCGGAGCTGCTGCTTCATCAGAGTTTATAAAAGAGAAGAGAGATACACTTTAGTCTCTGCGACTTTAAAAAACGCAATCAATAACGCGTGTTGTAAATACTCTCTCTCTCTAGTCTCTCTTCGATGAGTAGATTATTAGAGGAGTAGGAGCAGTAGTATTCAGAGCGCAACGAAAACGACAAAGCTCGTGCGAGATTTTAAGTGATGCAAATCTTTTGTGTTTTTGTTTGCTTTCTCTCCTTTTCTTACTGGTTTTAGGCAAAAGTCTCTCTTTCTTGGGCACAACGAGGAAAATCGAATTTTGCCCTTTTTTCAAAAGTGTGAAATTTTGTTCTCTTCTGTCTTTCTTTTGTTCTCTTCTCGTTGTGCTTTCTTCAAAAGAGACCAAAAAAGAGGAGAAGATGGTCAAGAAAAAATTCTGTTTTGTTCTTTGACACACTTCACACTAAAGAGAAAAGGAAGAAAAAATTCATCACACTACGAAGGAAGAAGCGCTTTCTGAAGCGCTTTGAAAGTCTTCTTCTTCTCGAGAGGACGCTTCGTGCTCTCGAGTAAAGAGCTTTTTTCTTTTTCTATTATTGTTCTTTTATATAGCAAACAGTAGTATTCTTTGAGATGAGATGATGATGATGAAAAGTCGTTGAGAGAAAGAAAAGAAGACAAAATGCGCAAATTCTCTCGTTCGAAAAGCCTGACGATTCCGACGACTTCTTACGCAATGAAGACCTCCACACACATCAACGATTTCGAGGAAAAAAAGAAGAACACGAAAGATCAAGCGAATGAACTGGAAAGAATCGAAGCGATGACGTTTTGCGTCAGAGGAGGCGTTCTGATTAAATACGGGAGACGAGGGAAACCGCACGGGGCGGAGTTTAAGTTTTCCTCAGACGGGAGAGCGTTGGAGTGGCAAAATATAAAGAAGAAGACAAAGAAGAAGAAGACGAAGAACGACGAGAGAGAGTCCGATTTTGAGAACGAGTTTTTGGAGCGAAATGGAGGTAAAGGAGCGTCCACGTCGAAGCGCGCGTCTTCTTTTTATAGCGGCGGGAGTAATACGTCCACCTTGCAGTTGCGCGACGTCGTCAAAGTGACGAAAGGAAGAGACTCGGCGATATTCGATCGGTTTCCGAATCTTCACGACGAGAAGTGTTCGTTCTTCATAGAGTACGTGGAAGGAGGAGGAGGAGAAAACGATGTCGTCGCAAATATAAAGAGCGGCGTTGCCAAGAATACCAAAGTTCGAACGTTGAATGTAGTCGCGGAAGACGAGCAGAGCAGAGACAAGTGGATGCTCGGCATCGAGACGACGCTGTTAATCGCAAAAGGTTTGTATTACTTCGACGGATCTTCTGGCGCGACGCGTTTGAAGCACGTGGGCGCGCTCGCGACGAGGCAACGGCAGAGCTTTCGAGTCAACGTGAACGCGAGCAAACACAGCGGCGACGTCGCGGTGGCGTTTGAAGAGAGGACGAGGGATCGCAGCAAGAATTTGTTTGAGAGTAAACAAAATTTCATCGCCAAAGAAGGGGAAGATTTTGGGAGCACAATCAAGCACATACGACAGCTCTCGCGTTTATCGCACGGGAGATTATCGGATGGCTTAGAAGTAGGAGGAGAAGGGGAAGATCGTTCACCAGTATCGCTGTTTTTGAAAGAGGATGTTCCCGAGTCCGAGCCATCATCGCACGACGCCTCGCAACCGACCAAAAACGCGGACGCGGAAGCGGACGAGTCATCGTCCATATTTTCGACAGAAAATTCGGTCTCACTTATCGGCAATTCACGCAGGGGGGCATCGTCCGAGGGGAGAGGTCATGCCTCGACCAGTCGAGAGAGCTCGGGGCAAATACAGAAAACCGCGGCGCTGAGCTTCTTGAGACCGAAAGATATTTACGTCTGGGGTAATTTTCAAGGCGAAGATGATGGCGAAAATACCAACTTACTTCCATCCATGCACAAAGGTTTCGAACATTTGGACCCGATTAAAGTCTCTGCTGGTCGGGCGCACTTCGTTGGCATTTCTAAAGGTGGTTTCTTGTATTTCTGGGGCGATAAGCAACGATTTCAATGCGGAGATGCCGTAACCACGGGCTTTCACGACAAACCAAACGTTTCGCACCCGATGAAATTATCGTTTCCTACGGATGATATCCATCGCACCGAATTCGTCGATTGCGCGTGTGGAGATGATTATTCTCTCGCACTGACTCGAGATGGCGAGATAAAAGCGTGGGGTGCAACCGGATGGGTCGAGAAAGGATCAACCGGGCGTGGAGGCTCGTTTGGAAGCAAGCGAATTATTAGCGTTCCGGTAAGTTTAGAATGTGTCGGGGCGCGGAAAGTAAGTAAAATCGCCTGTGGCCCTGTACATTGCGCAGCCATTTGCGATTACGGAGAGAGCGTTTACACGTGGGGCGAAGGTGTGTTTTACGCCTTAGGCCACGGAAACGATTCGCGAACGCTGGCAAAACCGAAGCGCGTCGAGGCGTTGGTCGGGAAGACGGTGACTGCGATATCGTGTGGCGCCTGGCATACGGTTGCGTGCGTCGCCACGAACACGAACAGAACAGGAGGAAACAGTTTGAATTTAGCTAACTACAGATCGAGTGGTGTTGATATGGTTGACGCGTTTGGAGGTGACGTATACGTTTGGGGAGATGGGAGTGAAGGTCAGCTCGGCCGTCGTGTCGAGAAGGCAATCAAAGTACCGACAAAAATCTACATTGAGAACGACACACCTTCAGCTTTGAGAAACGCGAGTAACGCGGACGAAAATCTCGTCGTGCCAGAACGTGTCGCTAACGTGAGCACGTCAATCATAAAAGTAGCGTGTGGTGCGGCGTATACGATTTTGTTGTCCATCAACGGCGACGTTTTCATCTCCGGGAAACTTGGAAAGTATTCTTCAAAGACGTTTGAAATTATCCCGGAACTCTCTCGTTCAAAAATTGGCAACGATTTAGTCGTTACGCGGATCGCAGCTGGAACTGATCACTGTTTATTTGCCGCTTCGTCGACCTCGGTTATGCCAACGTCGTATACTGCGAGGAAAGGTGATGGCAAGAAGCGCGAGAAGAGAAGTGCTAAACTTTTTGCGATTGGCGGAAATAAATTTGGTAAGATCGGAGACGGTACCCTTCGAGAGGCTGCGGTTCCCATCGAAATTGAAAAGCTGAGCGGAATGAGCATCAAGTCTTTGGCGTGTGGAGGAAGCGTGAGTGCGGCTATTGTCGCTGAAAGTGGTCGAGACAAAATATATAAAGATCGCAAAGCGAAGAAGGCGGAGATGGAGCTTTCGGTGGCTATGAATGGCTATCAACGTTCCGATTCTATTGTACACTCGAATTCCGTAGTGGTAGAAGGGGCAGAAATCCAGATGAAAGATAAGAAACTAGTGGGAGGAGTTTTGGAACGTAAGAAATCGAAACTGAGTCGAATCTCATCCTTTTTAACACTCGCTCCGACGGCGACTTCGGAAAGTTCAATCTCCACCGGATTTGGCGGAACAATGACGAAAAATCGAGAAGGAGACGATCGCAGTCTTCCTACATACGCTGTAGATAAGAATTCGGATTCAAAAACTTTGCTGAATCTTTCGGCGAGCTTGCGTTCGCTCGCTTCGCCGCCTCGGCTTTATGAAATTGAACGGCTTCCGCCATCATCGCCGATACCGGAATCACCGGCTTCGCCAATTCCGGTGCCTCGACGGACACCTCCGCCGCGACCGAGCGTGATCAAACCACTCGCACCAGTAGCATCACCACTGCCGCCACCACCACAAAAACTCGAACAACAAGAAAAAACGAATGGCAGTAGTGTTACTGCGAGTATTCATCCGGCACCAGCTATGAGCAGCAGAGAACGCCTGGTTCAACTCGTCGAGCGAAACGTTCAAGACGCGAAACTGTCTGCAAAGGAAGAAGCTGTGGAAAAGAAGACGATGAAAAAGAAAGCACTACCGCAATCATACCCACCACCACCACCACCACCACTGTCAGTGAATAGACACGGGCGAAACAGCAACTCGCAAAATCCGCTCAACCCGTCGTTCGTTAAGAAGTCAAACTCGGACGTGGATATCGTGAAAACGCCTCCGCCGTCGAAGAAACCTCCGCCGTTACGAGCGACCAAGACAACAACAACAACAACAACAACAACTGTACCAAAAGCGAGACGAAAATTAGAAAAAACGGCGGCGGCGGCGACGGCGACAATAATGTCGAAGACGACGATGACCGAGACAGAGAACAAATGGGTGGAAGAAATCGAACCGGGCGTGTTCTTGACGTTTACAAAGCTCGACGCTTTGCGCACGACGGTGACGAGAGTTCAATTTGCCAGGCGAGTGTTTGCAAACGAAACGCAAGGACTAAAATGGTGGCAGGAAAATAGAGCGAGAATATTTCGAGAACGAAAGCTAGCCGCACCTACGACGTAGTAAGAGTAGTACTGATTAGCATAGATGTATTATAATACACAATAAATAGAGCACATAGAGCGTATTTTATGAAAGAGCGAGCACGCTACATACCTACTATTCTTTCCCCGCCTCGCTCGAAGACGACGACGACGGCTGTTTTGGTTTCCCCCACAACAAAATAATAAACGCGAAAGCGATGAAATCGTAAAAACAGTGCGTAAACATCGCGCTTCCTAGCCCATCGTTCAAATATTCCCATCCAAACAAGAATCCAGCCAGAGTCGCCCAGATCTGATACGCCGGGGTAATCGCGTGTAAAGCGCCAAATATAACCGACGTTACCCCTAAACTCGCATACGTTGCCACCTCCGTGCCTCCTAACCCTCTCTCTAAAATACCATTCGAAAGCAAAGGCATCAAAAACCCTCTAAACAGCGCCTCCTCTCCGATACCCGCGCCTAAACTCAACATCAAAATCCCATTCGCTCCCGTCGGCGCGACGTTCGGTATCACCCCGTCCACCATCAACTCTTTCACCTCTTTCACGAATTCTACTCTTTCATCCACGAGTAAAACCATTGCCAGTGAAAGTAGTAAAGGAACAGACCAAATCGTCGCCACGTCTGGGTTGAACACGAAAATCTGCGCGAATAAATCTGGATGGATGTTGAGATATGTGCACCCGGTTTGCGAAAATGCCGTCATCACCACGTAAAAGGTCACCGAAGTTAACAAAAACTGCTCTGGGTTTGGTTCAAAGTTGTTTTTTATAGTTTCCGGCTCCCCGCCAGGAGGATCGTCCTCTGTCCATAACTGCATCCGAGAACACTTTCTCCTCTTATTCCTCCTCGTCGTCAAAGCGTTTCCGTCGCTGCTGCTCATGCCGCAGCTTGTCCTTCTTTCCAATCCTTTTCGTATTAGGGGATTTCGATTTCCCCTACGCTGAAGCGTTTTAGAATCACAAAATCTGATAGTATTCTCAGCCGCCCTTCTTCGCAACGAGGAAGACAAAGAAGAAGATGATAACGAGTGTGAGAATAACAGATGGTGGTGGTGATGATTCAACAACATCGTGGTCGAATACTATTCGTCTTTAAAGTCGTTCGCTTGATGTGTAAATCTTTTTATCACATCCGGGGAAAGAAGAGTGAAGTTTCCAAACACCTATTTGCGTTATAAAAAACACCACCACCCGCGCAAAGAATGACGACTCTCGACGGTAAAACCCGCCCAAAGTACGCATATATAGATGTAGACATCGATAATCACCGCGTGAAGTACCAACTCGCCTGCGATTTTGTGTCCAACACGGATCTGAGGTACCATTGGACCTCGAAAGTCTTGAAAGAATTGGGAGGCGGGGAGAAGTTGAGAATAAAAGAAATGTTTGAAAACGACTTTGAATGGTCCGAGAAAGGCACGGAAGGAATAGAGTTAGAACCCGCGAAGGAAGAAAGAATTATATTTGAATTGTTTTGGGAGAAAGCGCCGTTAGCGTGCGAGAATTTCGCGCACTTATGCCTCGGGGATAAAGGGATGAGTAAGAATTTCAGTGGAAAGGCATATCACTACAAAGGGTGTTATTTTCATCGATGCGTGAAAGGCTTCATGCTCCAATCGGGAGATTTCGTCCATAACAACGGAACAGGGGGTGAATCCATCTGGGGGAAGAAATTTAAAGACGAACTCGGAGGTTTAAAGGGTAAACACGACAAACTCGGTATCCTGAGCATGGGAAATACCGGTAAAAATAGCAACGGCTCCCAGTTCTTCGTCACGCTCGGCGCGGCGAAGCAGTGCGACGGCAAACACGTCGTCTTTGGCGAATGCGTGAAAGGTCTCGAGTTGCTCCAGAAAATAAACGAAGAATTGGCGAGAGATAGTAAAGAACACACGGAAATCCCGAAGAAAGCGATTAAAATTGTCGATTGCGGTGTTTTGCAAGCCTTGAGTACTGACGCGTAAATAATATAGTTTTTAGTTTTAACATCACATCCACACTCATATAAGTGGTAAGCACTAGAATTGAATGTCTTTTGGCAAAATTCCACCACAAACTTCAAAGAGGAGTCTTAACCCCCCCCTCGTACAGAGAAAATGTGAACAAAAGAGAGCTCTTTTCATCTCGTTTGGCCTACGAAAGGGTACGTGCCTCACCTTGCGTGTAAAATAAGTGGTAAGCACGATAACTCGTATTTTTGAATCTCTTTTTCCGATACAAACTTTTTCCGTTACTACATGTTTCCCCGTTCACAAAACAACACGACGACTCACAAGCACACGCACAGACAGTAACACTTTTAACGAGTTTTTGCGCGCGACCTATTCTCTCTTTTTCTCTCGCTTTTAGAAGGAATAATATGGTCGTCGGTGCTGATCTGTGTCTTCTTTCCTCTGATGATTTCGACGAGAATAGAATCTCGGAAAACGACGAGAGTGGAGGTTTTTCGCTCGATTTTAACGTCGACATGCGTCCACACGAAGAAGAAGAAGAAGACACAGAGGAAGAAGAAGAAGAGAAAGAAGAATTATACGCTTTGCACTTGAACAATTTCACCTCTCCTCTCTTTATATCGCAAACGAATACAGGAGAATTAGGGTGCCGAGTGTGGAATTGCGCGCTGGCGTTGTGCGAGTATTTATCAGTCTCCTCTTCTTTGTCTTTCCCTGTGTTGAACAAAGCGGTGTTGGAAGTCGGGTGCGGCGTAGGATTGGGCGGGTTCGTCGCGGCGTCGTTGGGCGCGAAAACTGTCTGCTTAGCAGATTGTGGGAAAAACACGTTGGAGAACGTCTCGAAGACGTTGGAGAGATGGGATGCGTTGGTGAGGATGAAGGAAGGCGTTTTTGCGGATGTGAAAAGTAGGACGACGAAGTGGGAATCGAGGTGCGGTCGAATCCGCTTGCGAAAGCACCTTTGGGAAGAGGACGAGGAAATCGTGAACGCTTTGGTAGAGAAGAGAAGGAAAGAATCGGTCAGACATTGGAGTAAAACGAGCGGAGAAGACGATGTGTCACTGGCGCCGAAGATGGCGGACGATGAGACGTTCGATGTGATTATTCTTTCGGATTGCTTGTATTACAGTTCGCAAGAGCTGCCGTTGGCGAAATCGTTAGCGTTGCGGCTGAAGAAGGATCCCACATCCACTATCGTGCTATTCCAAACCAGACGAACTACGAATAAGTTAGTAGAGGAACGGTTCAGAATCTGTTGCGAGGCGCAAGGTTTAGAGGTGGCCGTAGAAGATGTAGCTTTGGAGAAACCGAAGAGGAGCAAGTTGAACGGCGTCCACGAGACGGCGCATACGATAGGGTACGCGAGGATGATTATGAAATGGCGCGCGCCGTGATGTAAAGTATGACGTATGGCAGTAGTAGTATCGATAATGTAATAATAATATAGTAATAAATGCTAATGTTGAATTTAAGTTACAATCGCCGGAGTTAACGATTCGTGGATTTTGCCAAGCGCTTGCCAAGTCCCCACGTACAACACTTCCTCTCCATCTTCTTCCGCATACGGAACGATATCTTGTTTGCACAAGACGAGAGCCATATTCTTTGCGTTTTCAACCACGGCTTCGATCAATGCTTCACCTTTCGCATACTTTTTCGCTTCGGCGAAGCGATCGAGAACGGCTAACCACGTCGGCGCAAACGCCTCTGGATCTTCCGCTTTCATCGGCGCTGCGTACTGAAGGAATGACTTTGAAACGCACGCGATGATAATAGTCGCCGTTCTTTCCCACGCGTTGCTATTATCGTCGTATCGATCGCCATCGTTGGCGATTTGTCGGACATTTTCGCTCGCGTGTTTCAATAAAGGCGTCAACGTGTGATGGAACAAAGCCAGCCAATGCTCCGCGGGCGCGTCAAACGCTTCCGCCGAGAGCAGAGTGTGTTGCAACGTCAAGACAGCATCATCTCTGACTGCGCTTCGTTCGTCCTCGCTTGCAAATCGCGCGAGTTCTTTAGCTAAATCACCCCACGCGCCGGCGAGGATTTCAGAACGCAACTCGTTCGAACAATCCGCCGATCTCGAGCGTTCGCACAAGGCGTCGTTCGCATCTTTGAGCAAACTCAAAGCCTTGATTGAACGTTCTTCGCCGCCTCTGTTGCTATCAACGAACGCACACGCGCACTCAATGAGCGCGCGCGCGTTCGATGCGTTGATATTTGATCCAGATTCCATGACAAAGCTCAATGCATCGAAACCAGAAGCAGAGGCTTTTGGATGGCGAGAAGACGCCGCCAAGAGTTTGCAAATGGTATCCCATCCTCTGGCAGTTTTAATGTGCAAGGAAGCGCACTGTCGAACGAGAAGGTTGAGCGACTTCGCGATGCGTTCGAAGAATGCATCTGCAACTTGCGGCTCGAGCGAGAATAGAACGCGCAACGCATCTATGGCGTGGTCGTCTGCGATGCCGTTCGGTCCCCCAGCTGTTGAGTTTGCAATATCCTCGTGACTTTGCAAGCCACTTTGTTCTGGAAGAACTCTACGAACGACTCGCAAAAGTTCGAAGATTGCTCTCTCTACCAACGGCGTTGGCTCTTGCGTAGCAGCGCCAACAATTGCTTTAATGTGCGACACAACTCTCGGGAGACACAACCTCGCGCGGTCCTTGTTGCGATAACACACGGAAAGCATAGCGTCGAGGCAAAACAATGCCGCGTCTTCGTCGTCTGCACTTTGCGGCGGCTGCGCTGGATCACCAGCGGCCCAAGCTAACGCAGCGACAAGGTGCGCTAAACTTTCTTTTCCCAAAAACTTGGAATCAGCAAACAAATTGGAAAACTTGCACGCTCTCGCACACGTATCAGACTTCTCGAGCAACGCTTTTTCTCTCTCCGTCGGTTCTGGCAAACGCGCTTTTTCTTCCTCGAGGGAGTAATCGTAATCGCTCCCACCAATGAGCGCAGAGAATGAACGAAACAAGGAGCCACTTTGCGCGGCTTTCTGTCTCGTTATGAAGTTATTCGATGTGATGGGTTCTCTCTCTTCCTCTGCGTCCGTCGGCGTTGCGGCGACGTCGTCCGGAACGACGCCCAATCGTCGCATATGCAAGACGCAATCCAAAACGTTACACCACCCGCGTCTCAAGTCATCACCGTGCGCGTTCGCGACAGCAAAAGCAGCTTTAGCAGCAGAACGTGTCTTGGCATCTTCGCCTAAAGCGACAGCTGGTCGCAACGGGTTCATCTCGACGGCGCGCTGCGCACCCTTGGTGACAAAGGCGCACATCGTCGCCACTAAATGATCAACAACGTCGGTCATGCGGTGATTGGATGCGATTCTCGCAACGGCAACGAAAGCTTCGACGGAAGATTCGAGCACATCTTCATCCGTGGCGCGTTCAAAGATGACCGCAACCGCAGCCGCGGTCGGCGCCCAAACGAGCGAAAAGACATCCGCATCGTATTGGCGCGACTCGAATTCATCCGGAGGCGCATCAAATTTCCCCTGTTCAACTTCGCACGCGCGCATGACGTCGTGCCATGCAGAATTGGAAAGCTTTGGCGCGGCATCGTCGGTGAGACGAATTTCGTCAGTAACAATGGAATCGAAAATAGCGACTAGAGTTTCCTTCGGCCAATCCTTGCCACCGTTGGTACCTCGGTTGTTTCGAATAAACTGTTCGAGCGTCATTTTCTTCTTCACTTGCTTGTTGTGCGCGTCAGTATTGAGCATGATGATGGAATAGGACAAAACATACGCCGAATCCGCATCGGCACACGAATTCGGATTAGCGCCGAAATATCTCGCCGCGTACGCTTCTAAAATTCTCGAAATCTTCTGCGCTTCGCCTGGCAATTTGAAACCGTCCAAAAACGTTCTCAACGCTTTATCGAGCGTAACGTTTTCAAAGTTGAACAAATCCGCGTACTCCTTCAAGACTTCTACTTGGAAATCTTTCGGATCGCCCAAGTATTCACCGACGACTTCTTTATCCAAACCTGGGGCGAGCTTGAGAAACTTCGCCACGGCTTTGGCAGTCAAATTTTCAGGAAGCAAGCCGTACTCTTGCATGTAAGGGATGCCCTTCTTCGGTGATCGATTAAAATGCTCCGCGGCAACGACGAGACGACGTTTCAACGCTCGCGATTTGCGCAACCCTCGCGCGCGCGCGATTCCAGACGGCGCCGCCGATGCTTTAACGTATTCCCAGGGATCTAATCCGCGCAATTCGTCACGCAGCGCCGCCGGCGAGTCGCCTTCCTCCTCGTCCTCATTCTTCATGATCCCATCATCCGAGAATCCGTTCGTTGCCGTTGAGGATGCCTTCTTCTTGCCGTTACTCTCACCGAGCAACATGGACGAATCGCCGCCGAGGGGAGAACTTGCGCTGCTACTTTCCGCGGTTGTCGATCGAGACACCGTTCGAACAATAGCGAGTAAACCTTCAACAGAAAGTGCATTCGCGCCGGAAAGTCTCGCCCCATTCGCCGGAAACGCAGAGGCGGATAAAGTAGACACGAGCTCTTCGAACACACACGCTTTGCTCAAGTCGCAGTCAAAGTGCATGTAGCAATCAGTCACAAAGTGCGGTTGTCTGCACAAATCGACCACGGTCTCCAACGCGATGCGCTGCGTTTCTCTGTTAAAGGTGACCGCGGAGTTTGATGACGTGGCATTCGCAGCCGAGGACGCCTTATTCTTACCCGCCGCGCACAAAGGAATGAGCACGACGCGCATGAACATTTCTAATTGTAATTTAAGTTCCGAACGCATGGTAGCGTACAACATCGTGAAGCAACCGCATGCCGCAGCGGCAACCGGAGGCGCCGCGTTTGGCTTCAAACTCGTCAAAGCTTTGCACAAGTCGTCTTGGATTGCAACAAAAAGCTCCGGATATCTGTTCTTCACGTTATTATTCGTGGCGCTAGAAACTACGATGGTTTCCACAAATGTCCCGACAAGTTCTATGCCAAAGAGCATGAGCGATTGTTCAGCCTCTTCACTTCTATCACCACCATAAACGAGAGGTTTCTCCGTCGGAGCTTCGCCAGAATCTCCGCTACCTGTTCCGTCTTCCCCGTTCTCGTTGTTGCTAGTCGATGCACTTTTCTGTTTCGCTGCGCCTAAAGTTGCCGAACTGCTCGCTTCTATAAGCGAGCACGCAAACTTGAAAATCTCCAACGCCGCAGGTGAAGCGTGCGGCGCGGGTAAAGACTTGAGCTTTTCGATCGGTGCTCTCGTTGGTGGAGACGATGGTGTCCCAACATCAATCTTAGGCCCACCGTCCTCGATGGCTCCCGGACCTCGTACTGGGTCAAAGCTCTCGTTGCCTTCGCGGTTCACCGGAGAAATGGCAATGTGGTGCGGTGATCTCGGCGGAGTAGATGAAGTCGTCGTCCTCTGTTTCTCGTCGTACAACTTTTCGAACGCCGATGCTCTCTTCGCCAACTGATCTCTCCACGTCGCCAATCGCGCGTCCTCGGAACCGCCGGCTGCAACGTTCTCTTTCAATCTCAACGCCACGTGTTCTGCAATCTCTCGCATCGCGTGTCTCGAGCAGTGTCTCAAAAACCCACTCTCCTTTCCACTTTGGTGCCCAATTCTATAACACGCTTGTAACACGTCGCACACGTCGTCGTCCGAGAGCAATCTCCCCGACGGACACGCCACACAATCAATCAGAACGTGTAAAATTTTACACAACACCGCATCGTCGTGATCCGGATCTGTCGCCTCAAACCTCGACATTGTCACCGCTTCGCTGATATCTCTGACCACCACAGCCTTCTCGACGTCGTCAGAACCAAAAATCAAATCTCTTTTCAAGATTTTATGCACCGCCGACAACGCTTGGGAAGTTATCGGGCCGCTCGTTTCCACGCTCACGATGCACTTCAAGAACGGTCGAATGAAATCCGCGCACGATAACGGTTGTTGACCCATTTTATTATTAGTATTGTTTCTGCTACTCTCGCTCCCACCACCAAAATCTCCGAGCGCGGAGGAAGAAGAGGTCTCCAACATCAACCCGTTCACGAACAGCGCCCTTCGCAAGCTCATAAACTCCTGCACCAATGGATCATCCACCAAACTCTCATCAATATCCAAACCACTCGCGGCACTTGAACCGCTCCCATACGAAGACGACATCGTCTGCCGAGCCAGAATCGCGTACTTGCTGTTTTGTCGCATCGTGGCGACCACTCTCGACGCTTCCGCGTTGATGATCGCCGCGAAAGATATCATCGCGTTGTTCGAAGACTTGTTGTTGCTCATGATGACGAGAATTCGCTCTTCTCTTCTCTCTCTCTCTCTCTCTCTTCGCACTTATTATTCGAAAATGAAAAGTGCGTCAAAAACTGTGCTTATGTATTGCGCGTTTATGCGTGAGACGTCTGTGCGTTCTCGCGTCCTCGTCGGTCCTTCTTTGTTTTGTGAGGAGTTAAAGGACAAGAGAGATCGGATTAATTTTGTGTCAGTCTCGAAAGGAGAAAATTTTTTGCATGAAGAAAAAAAAAAGAAAAAGAGCAACCACGAAAGACTTTCGAGTCCTCCAGAGGTACGCTTTTCTCTCTTCTTGCGTCGTCGTTCTCTGAGCGTTTCCTTCTTCGCATGATGATTGTGTACTTTATGATGACTTTGGACTGGAATCGAGGATGAGAGTAGTATTATTTTAGTATGAGTATTGATGTATTAAATGGCTTCTTCGCTCTCTTCTACGGGACCAAAACAGCTCTTTCTACGGATTGATCTCGCCTTGCTCCCACATATCCACCAAGGGATAATCGGCGAAACCTTCTTGCTCGGCTCTGAGTTTATTCAGCGCTCGCTTTTGCGCTCTCCAATGTTTCGGGTCGTCCTCGCTTAACCATTCGATTTCACCGTTTTTGTATTTTTCAACCAGTTCCGGGTCGTAATCGGGAGCGTTTTTGTCCAAAGCTTTCCAGTATTTCATTTGGCGCATGTCTACTTTGTCCATCTGTTCGCGGATGTGCGGGCCTATGGTTTGTAAATACGTTTCGTCGCGCATGTTTTTCAACCAAAGTTGGCGGATCTTTTCGTAGTGGGCTTCGTTGGTCGCGTCGGACATAGATCGGTGTATGAACTCGTCGTAAAAGAATTCAAACTCTTCGCCCCATTTATAATCCCAGACCGACCACGGTTTGAAGAGTTCATCCTCTTGCGAGGTGCGTTCGATGCCGGCTCTTTCAAAGACTTCGATCAAGTTTCGACCGCTGATTTCGCCCGTCGTCATGAGAACTTCCTTGAGCGTGAAGAGCATCTCTCTATTTTTCGGTTCGTGCATGATGCACAAAGCTCGGCGGCAAGAGGTGATGATCAGTTTTCGAACTTCGTTGTATACGAGCATGTCGAGCTCTTCGGACATGTTGTATTCAAATCTGTAGTGCTCTTCCGGGTGATCGTCCTCTCCCAAGCCTAAAAATTCTTCCTCTTTGATTCGTTTGCGCATCAAACCTACCGGACCGAGTTCGCTCCACCCGTATTTGCAGACGTAGTCTAAAGCGATATCTGTGGCTACGACCATATCTCGATGGGACATGGTAGATACGCCGTAAGGACCGTAGATGTACCTTTCGGCCATGTTACCGGCGACTAAAGTACACATTTTAGATTCCATTTGCGTTCGACGTCTCACATTCATCGCCGCTTGCGAATCGAGCTCGCGAGCGATGTATTGAATCACCGACGTTTCTTTACCTCCCGGGAAGACGATGACGTTTGCAACGTCGTCGTATTCTGGGGCTACCATAGCTACGACAACTTGCGCGGCCGTGTATAAGCAAATCGAGTCTCGAGTATACGGATTCATAATTTGCATGGCGACGTCTTCTTTGAACTTGGATCTCGTCATCAAAGTGTCCGTGCCGTCTTTGGAGCCGCTGCTGAAAGACTTCGTCGCGCGAATGCTATTGATGATTTTCAAGAAATCCTCAGTCGTCGCCATTCCACCTTTTTGCCCGGCGGCTTTGGCGATGCACTGCTTGACCATGTTTTCGAGATCGGCGCCGCTAAATGCCGAGGAGAGTTTGGAGATGTAATCGATATCCAAATCCGGCTCGCAGTTACCCCACGCGTCGCGTTTGGTGATATGTAATCTAATGATATCTGAGCGAGCGGACTTGTTCGGTAAATTCATTTCGATGATGCGATCAAATCTACCGGGACGAATAAGCGCGGGATCTAAAACTTGCGGGCGATTCGTCGCGGCGACGAGCATGACGCCAACTTTTTCCTCGAACCCGTCCATTTCCGCGAGGAATTGGTTAATCGTCGCGACGCGTTCGTCCACGCCTTCCTCCGTGCCACTTTGACCGGCTCTCTTTTGTCCAACGGCGTCAAATTCATCGATAAAGATGATGCACGGAGCAACTTTACGCGCGGCGGCGAATAAGTTTCTCACCCGAGACGCACCGATGCCGACAAACATATCGGTAAACTCCGTGGCAGCGACAGAGAAGAATGGAACACCGGCTTCACCGGCAATACATCGCGCTAACAACGTTTTTCCAGTACCAGGAGGACCGCTGAGCAAAATTCCCCCGGGAACAGCCGCGCCGACGTCTTTATACTTTTGAAAATCTCTCAAGAATTTAATCAACTCGTACATTTCGTCCTTCAACGCCTCGATGCCGGCGATATCGTCCAACGAAGTGTTTCGATTTTCCATCGAAGACTTCTCCGGCGAGTACTGCCTGGCGTGAATATTCGCAAACTGGTCCTCTGTTTCGTCCGCGCGGTAGATTTCGTTCAACATCTGGTAGCACACCGCGACGATGATCAACGGACACAACGCGTTGAAAATCCCGTGGCCTAAGACCCACCAAAACGGATGCCCACCCGGGTGCGATAACTCGATAAACTCGCCTCTCGAGTGCGGTCTCGGTTGTAATATTTTCTTTGCGATGCGTTCATCGTACGGCAAGTACGTGAAAAATACCTCGTCGGTGCCGTCCACGTAATACTTTGCGGTCGTTTCGTTTCTCCCAAAGACGATTTTGTTGATTCTCCCAACCTCGAGCAATTTGTAAAACCCAGTGTAAGAGGTTTCCGTGGGATTTCGATCCGTTCCCATGCTCGAATACGGATCTTTCAAGTAGTTGTAATTGATCGTTCTGACGAACCGCTTCGATGCGTCCGACCTTAACATCTTCCCGAACCAACCTTTGCGTTGCTCCAACCACGCCTCGCGTTCTTCCAACAACTCTTGCATCACTTCCTTCCTCGCTTTGGACAAATTCTTCGCGCTCTCTTCAATCTCCCCGTAATACGTATCCATTTGCGCCAACGTCAACACGGCTTTATCCGCCGCTTTTTTCGAAAGCTCTTTGAGCCTCTTATTGTCTCCCGCGAGCTCGGCGTTCCTCTTCCTCAACTTTGCCTCCCACGCCGCTTGCGACCCGTACTTTTTCATAAACTTCTCCTTCTCTTCCTTCCACACTCTCCTCTTCTTCGCGTCACTTTCTTTCTTCCATTTCCTCGCCTCTGCGCTTTCTTCGTCCGTCATCACGCTCGTCGGCATTTTTCGAACGTCGTTATCGAACCGCGCCCGAAAAAGTCTCGTCCGCTCATCCGCTTTCGGCTTCACGAAAGACCACAATCCTTTATCGGATTTCACCGGAGGTTTCTTCTTCTTCTTCTTCTCCTTTTCTGTTGTAGTAGAGCCGTCGGCAGCCGCGATGGTCCCGACCGCTTCGTTCTTAAACCCTCTTCTCGTTGGTTTCAAATTCGCAATCGGTTGAAACGAGGACGACGAAGAGGACGACGAAGCGACTTCGCCCGCGACTCTCTGGTTGTTCACGTCACCACCGTCTTCTGAAGAAAAACAGACAAAACTCGTATTGTCGTTGTTCTTATTGACGGTATCGATGGACGCGTTGGCGGCTGATTTCTGCCCTCCCAAGAAGACAATCGTGGAGACAATCGCCGCCGCGCCGAGCCGTCTCGCGAGGTTTTGTTTCAGCTTTTCGCTTTCATCAGAAGACGATTCAGACGAGGACGCGACGATTGAAAAACACGTTTTTTCGTTCGCGCTGTTTCTTTTCGACGACGACGACGATTTTGCTCTTCTTTTGATGATGAAAATCCTCCTTCCGGTTGGGTTTTGCAGCCGCCTCGAGGACGACGATCGCATCATCCACCTCTCCTTCTTCGAAGAAGAATCAAAGGAAGAAGAAGAAGAACCCACAAAAGCAGACACAAAAAAAGCAGCGCTTCTACTCATCGTCGAGGACATCATCGAATTCGCTTTTTTTGCGCGGAGTGATGGTATTCACGAGAGAGACACCAACAACAACTCTCAAACAACTCTCGGATCCCTTTTTGTGCAGCCTTTCGGGTTTTCTTTTCTCCCAATGGAGTTGTGCTCTTAAACCCTAATTCATATAAAACCCTAAACAAAAATTTTCTTCTTCAAAGAAGGAGCTGAAAAGCGTTTACTCTTACACATATCACAGGCACAAAGAACAGAGAGAGAAGTGAGAGCGCGAGATATAACACACTCACGCTTTGTTGTGTTGATTTTATTGTTGTTGCAAAATAAACGCTTTTAGAGGACGACGAGGAGAGAGAGAGAGAGAGAAAAGGAAAGAATACTAGAGAGAGTAGAAGAAATGGAAGCTTTTTTACCGGCGGCGAATTACGCGAGTTCTTCTTCATCGGAGGAGGAGGAGGATTTGAAAGAGGGAAGAGGAGAAGAAGCGGGCTTTAGTGAGAGGAAAAGTAGTGTTCGTGTTGTTAACATCGATCCGGCGCCGAACGTGAACGTGGCGAACTTGGCGTTGACGAAAGAAGACGCGCGAAAGTCGTCGTCTCTCGGGATTGATGATTTTGAAGCGGCGGCGAAAAGAGGAGGCAAAGCGCTTTCTTCGTCCGCTTCGAGGTCTGTGGTAAAAGTCGTTCCGAAATCGGCGGTCGCCAAAAACGCGAACGAGGAGGAATTCTTACAACCGAACGCGCAGGTTTTGACGACGAATTTAACGTACGAGCAGATGAGCGCGAAAGTGGAAGGTCCGGAGCATCCAAACTTGAAGCGACGGGACGAGAGGAGAGCGAGGAACCATCACATGGGTTTCGTGCAGACATTGAACGTGGATTCGTTCGCGTTTGACGCGCAGTATAACACGCAAATGCAAGCGCAGCAGCAACTGCAACGAGAACAGCAGATTGCGAGAGGAGAAGGTCGAAAGCTGAGCGGGAAAACTGCGACGACGACGACGACGAATACGAATACGAATACTAACTGGAACGCGAAGACGGTGTACGACATGACGAAAAAAGAACGCCGAGAAAAACGAAACGAAACGTTGATGGAAGCGGCAGCCTCTTTCAACGTTATTGGCGGCGATGGTAACGAGGACGATGGGACTGGGAATGCGAACGGCGCGTGGGCTAAAAGTCCAGGGGCAAAACTAGACGTGATGAAAAAATCCGAACTTTCTCGAGAACAGAAAGAATACTTGGAATGGCACGCGAAACGCAACGACGCGAAACGAAAAGCGAGAGGTAAATTAGGGGACGCGGGAAGAGACGACGATGACGTGGTAGCCGCTTCCGCTGGAAAGAATAAAAATAAAGAGGGGGACGACGAAGAAGTGGACGAAGTTGAGTTGAAAAGAAGACAGCAAGCGGCCAAGACCAAGTTCCACGGAGAAGAAGAATTCAAATACGACGGATCTTCGTGGTTGGCGAAACCAAAAACGTTAAAAGCTCGAAGCGATAGATGTTACGCGCCCGAGAAAACGACGAAACAATGGATTGCACACGGTAAAGGCGTTTCTCATCTCGAATTTTTCCCGAATTCGGGTCACGTTTTGCTCACGTGCGGGATGGAAGGCGTCGCGAAAATATGGGACTCTGGCGATGAAAAGAATAAGTTTAAGCTTCTCAGATCGTACAGTGGTCACGCGAAAGCAATTAAATCGGGGTGCTTTACTCCGAACGATGGATCGAGGTTTGCCACGTGCGGTTGGGATCAAAGGATACATCTCTGGGATACGGAAACCGGAGCGGTAGTGCGCACGGTCTCCTCCGGGAAAACGCCTCTGTGTTTAGCTTTCCATCCGCAAAAGTCCAACATTTTACTCGTCGGTCAGAGCGATAAAAAAATAGTGCAATACGACATGCAATCCGGGGATGTCGTTCAAGAATACGATCAGCACTTGGGTGGAGTGAACTCGATTGCTTTTTGCGACGGAGGGAAACGCTTCGCGTCGACTTCGGACGACAAGACGCTCAGAGCTTGGGAGTTTGGCATTCCGGTGACGATGAAATACGTCGCAGATCCTTTGATGCACTCGATGCCATCGACTAAAATGCACCCGGACGGCGATTATTTAGCCTGCCAATCTTTAGATAACTCGATCAAAATTTATAGCACAAAAGATCGGTTCCGAGAAAAAAGGAACAAGTCGTTCATGGGGCATCAAAACGCCGGATTCGCGTGTGAAATTGCTTTTTCTCCGGACAATGGTAAATACATGGCGAGTGGGGACGGCGACGGACGCCTATTCTTTTGGGACTTCAAGACAGGGCGAAAAGTGAAAACATTTAAAGCTCACGATAAGGTTTGCATCACTTTAGACTGGCATCCGCTGTTAGCATCCAGGGTTTGCACAGGATCTTGGGACGGGAAGGTTAAGATTTGGGATTGATTTCGATTTATAAAATACTACAAAAAATTTAACAATAACACGCTTGTTTGGGTTGTCCTCTTTTTTTTTCATTCTCTCGAAGATTCGGGGACGTACTCTTCTCTTTTCTTTGCTTCTTGGTTTCCTCCGAAAGCTGAAAAGAAATCGCCGATGGCGTCCGTCCATCCAGGTTTAGCTTGAGCTCGAATACCATTTCTGGAATCTCGAGCGGAAGCTATTTTCTCCGTGTACACTTTGATCGCTACGTTCTTTACTTGATTGCACACGTCGGAACATTCAAAGTCTGACAAGCTCACGATCTTTGCCTCCAAGTCTGCGACGTACGCGTTGAGCTCGACGTCGAGCGTTTGCTCGATGCGGTTTGCACCAAACTTATCGTTTTGTTTTAAAGCTGCAGCGAGTTGCTTCTCTTTTTGGAGCGTATCGTGTACAGCTTTTGAAAATTGTGCGCGCTCCAAATAGGGTACCCACGAGATCCAGTTGTCTTTCAGATTTTTCGACGCTTTCACTTTCGAGTTCACGAAATTTCTCGTTAAACTTTCGATGCAGGCATCGGCGAGCACTCTGTCTGTCACAGACACGTCGTGCTCGACGAGTTCGATGATTTCCATGAGATCATTGTCGTGCGCTTGCGACAAATTTTCTACATTTTGCAGAGCGCTGAGAAAACCCTCAAAGCTTTCGCGACGCATAGAGACGACGGCTTCTTTATTCGTAATTTCCACCACGCGTTGTTCATACTTCAAAGCCTCGACAAACCCAAACTTCAAAGAGAGTTGGGCGGCATCGTAGGAAAATCGTTTAATATCGCAAGAAACTGAATACAATTCGTTGATTAGCTCGCAATCGGCGTACACGCGGGCCAAATTTTCACATCTCCTCGTCGATTTTGTGAACAATACTATGGCTTCGTGTAAAGTCCTCGTCGGCGGGACGAGAAACTCTCTCTGCGCGTTCTTTTCGATTAAATCTCCGGCATGTATCGCAGGTTGCTCCGCTTCGCTCAACAATTTCTCCATATCTTCTTTTGGAGGTGGCGGAGGCTGCAACAATTCGATTCTTTCTGAAACAGACTTTGTCATCATCATGAGCGCATTTTTATTATTCGCGTGCTTTTCTTTGCACCTTTCCGCGCGATGAAGGAGGTAGTCTCTGCATTCTTCGAGTCGGCCGACTGCACGCCGTCGATTCACATCCGTTTCAAATTTGTATACGAAAAGACCAACTTCAGCGAGCTGCGCAGAGGTTGCAATCGCGTAGAATCGATCCGCTGCAGCTTTTCTTGCTCCGACCGGATCCTCGTTAAAGGAAGCCTCGGTTTTCTTAAGTTTTTGTTTCACTTTCTCGAATATCATGGAGAATAAAACAAAGCAACGAAATACGGTTAAAACGCCGACTAAAAACAAGACCAAAATGACCCCCGTTTCGGCTTGCGAACCATCCAATGCAAAGGCGATGATGATCACAAGAGCTTGTCCGCAAAAGTTCATCACGTCCGCTCTATTCATCACGTTTCGAACCCGAATCGGTCCGAATGACACCGTGATCCTTCTCCACGGCTGAATAAAGTAAACCAAGTACGCATTTGCGGCGTAGACGGGCAGCATCAGCCCCCCGGAGATTTCACCACCTCCAGCTTGCTGCGCGAGCACCACGACGATCAATTTATTCGCGAGTTCAATGGTCATGTAGTGAACGGCAAAAAGCGACGCGAGAGTGTATACTTCATTTTCAGCTTGCGGTCCGTCTGAGAAGTTCTGTCGCTCGAAGGATTTTGCCATGGTTCGAATCTTTTCAAGTTGTGGTTTAATTTCCATTTCCGACGTCTTTGCCTTATCGATATCCGTGGAGACTGTCGCGCGCGACTTGGAGCGAAATAATTTTGGGTCGAACGTATTTTCAATCGCATTTCCATCAGAATCTTTTGCTCGTACAATCTCGTTTTCGTCTTCTTCTCCGTCTGCGGCTCCACCACCATAGACCGTCTCTTTCTTCATCCGTTGGCCGGTGAGTCGAGCCAAAGCTGCATCGAAGTATCCGTATTTCTTCTTTCTCGTAGTTTTCGTCACCTTTCGATTGACAATTTCGAGAGCATCCGTAGTAGGGCGACGAAATACCTCATACCAAGCGCCAGCGGCGTCGAGAACGCGATTATCGTCCAATTTATTGCGCACGCGGATGTGCCTGACGCGAAGCAACACGAATAAAGGTATCCCTATTCCCACGGCGCAACCAACAACACCGGCAACAGATTGGACGAATAAGTGCGTCTCGGAGTCGCAGTCAACTTTCGCGTCCGCCGATAATACTCTAGTGCTTCCGACATCGTAACAGTCAAAAGATTGCAAACACAAATTAATCACCGGTAAATATATGACTGTCATACAAAGACCGAAGAACTTTCGAAAAGAAGCGAGTACTTTGTACTTCTTGTGCAGCGCGTACAATACCTTGTCCCCGTTCCAACTGATGCAGGTTTTTTTGTGTCCAATCATACCACCAAAACTTCCTTTGAAGTAATATCCTAGCTCTTTGTCGTGGCGAATCGATCGAACCATGAGCTTGTACTGCAATTTGGCCATATTTAAGGCGAAAAATATGGTTCCAAATATCATGCAAGGAGCGCCCACGACGCCTCCCCAAAATACTTTCGTCCAATCGAAACCGGTGATGCATTCTGGAGCGAAAATTTGTATACCAAAATTAAAGGAAGCGAACCAATCGGCGACGTCTAGAACCGGTCCAGGCCACTTGAAGCTCAAATTCAAACTCACAGATAAATATTGTATCGTGTTGAACACTGATCTCAGAGCTGAAGTTGAGACCGAGTCCAAGGTGTCAGCGGCCCCTACACCGACGAGTACTAAACCGATAATACCCAACGCGCCAACGCCGTACATGGCGTAGTTATCCCCACACTCTGCACACGCATCGCCCTTGCGATAATACCCTTCCGAGCAGGTATAACAAGCGGTACCATTCGCACCAACTGTACACGACGATCCAAACCCAGGACAACGTTCTGGAAAAGGGCAAATTGTGATATCAACGCACATCGTATCGACCGAGGCCCACGTGCCAACCGCGTTCGCACACGAACAAACCGATCCGAGCGTTTCGTTATATTCGCACAGAAAACCGCTTTCGATGGCACACGTCGTTGAACAACCGATGTCACCGTCTCGAATATTCTGAAAATCATCGCATTCTTCGCCCGCGTCTATGACGCCGTTTCCGCACAAAGGCGGCGGCGACGGCGCCGGCGGCGGCGACGGCGGCGGCGGCAATGGCGGCGGTGACGGCGATGGCGGCGGTGACGGCGATGGTGGTGGTGACGGTGGTGGTGGTGGCGATGGTGGTGGTGCCAAAGCTAAGAAGGTTGTCTCCGTTGGGGGCACAACGTCCTCCACGTTCGTCAAACCCTCATTGGTAAGCTTAGTTTTGATATCGTCGATTTTCGTGGTATCCGTGGTGACCAACGCTTCCTTGACGGTATCGGTTTCGGTGAAAGTCGTCAACTCAACTTTAAAATCCACGGCCACGCCACTGGATGTTTGCAAAGTATTCCTTCTTCTGCTTTTTCTTTTTGCCAATCCCGCGGAAACCTCCGAAACGGATATGATTGTAATAGCTCCGGGTGAGACGTTTAAAACAGACGCCATCGCGTTGATAAACATTGCCTTTTGCTCTTCTTGAAAGTCAGCTACGGAGTAACCCGTAAGCTCCATCGTTGCTTCTACCGCAGCCGCAGCTGGTGGTGGGCTCGGTGGTGGGCTCGGTGGTGGCGACGGTGGCGGTGGCGGCGACGGCGGCGACGGTGGTGGCAAAGGCGGTGGGCTCGGTGGCGGCTCCACCGACGCTGCCACTGCGCTCCGTTGGGCCGGTTACCCCGTCGACGCTGCGTCGCTCGCACAGGCCGCAGATCTCGGAGCCGACATCAGCTTCTGCCTCATTGGGGGCCGAGCGCGAGTGACCGGCATCGGCGAAGTGATCGAACCACTCCCGCACATCGACCAGGCTGTGACGCTGATCATTCCCCCGCTTGCGGTTAGCACTCCAGCCGCGTACAGAGCATGGGACGACCTCGGCGGCCCAACCGTCGACGGACCCAACGACCTCGAACCCGCAGCACTTGCAGTCGAACCACAGCTGGCACGGTGGCGCGATGCGATCGCCGAACGGACCGGCACAGCGCCGACACTCGCAGGGAGCGGTGCCACCTGGTTCACCGAGGGCAAACACAGCAACGCCCTCATCGACTTAGTCGACAAGGGCGCAGCGATTGTAGTGGCACACGTGGTGCCGTCAGATGTGGCCACGAATCAAGCGCACTGAGCACCCGACCGCGGATTGAAACGAACTATTTACGACGCTGGTGACGCGTGCGGCGCAGCATCTTCTTGTGCTTCTTCTTCCGCATACGCTTGCGACGCTTCTTAATCAACGAACCCATAAGGCCGACTACGCTACCGGTCCCATCTCCCAAGCGGTCACTCTGCGCTGGGCACCGAGCAACTCACATCTCAACGCACCCAATCGGTTGTGCGGACCGCCCACTCCGGTAGCTTGTCGACTGATCCACTCCGGGGTCGTCTAACGGCAAGACAGCGGTTTTTGGTGCCGAGAATGGGGGTTCGATTCCTCCCCCCGGAACCATGAGTGTTTCCGCAATTGTCCTCGCTGCTGGGGAAGGCTCTCGCATGCGATCGAGTCGCCCGAAGCCGCTCCACCTCATTTGTGGGCGCGCCATGGTGCTCCACGTGATCCATGCGCTTGAGAAACTCCAGCCGACTCGCACCTCCGTCGTGGTCGGTCACCAGGCTGAGGCCGTCACGAAAAAGGTCACCGAGCGCTCTCCGGCCTGGGCCAACGTGGCGTTCGTCGAGCAGCTCGAACAAAACGGTACGGGCGATGCAGCAGCCATCGGCATGACGGCATTCGACGGCGACGATTACGACGACGACGCCACCATCGTCATCCTGCCCGGCGACACTCCCCTGCTCGAGGCCGACACGCTCGACGAGCTGGTCGCCACCCATGTCGCCAACCAAAACGCGTGCACCCTCCTGACCAGCGTGCTCGACGACCCGACCGGATATGGCCGGATCGTCCGCAAGAAAGACGGCCAGGTCGCTCGCATCGTCGAACAGCGCGACGCCTCGCCCGACGAACTCGACATCAAAGAGTGGAACACCGGCATCCTGTGTTTCCGCCGCGACCTGCTCGGCCCGGCGCTGCGCAACCTCACCACCGACAACGCTCAAGGCGAGTACTACCTCACCGATGTCGTCGCTGCTCTGGCCGGCATGGGCCATCGTGTCGGCGCGGTGCAGGCCGATGCTGCCGAGACCCAAGGCGTCAACGACCGGTGGCAGCTTGCGCTCGCCGAACGTGAGCTGCGCAACCGCACCAACCGCCACTGGCTCCTCAACGGCGTCACGATGCTCGACCCGCGCCAGACGTTCATCGATGTGAACGTCACCATCGGTCGCGACGTCACGCTGTACCCCGGCACCATGTTGCAAGGATCGACCGTCATCGGTGACGGCTGCGAGCTGGGCCCCGACACACGCCTCTCCGACTGCACAGTCGGCACCGGCGCCGTCGTTGAACACAGCGTCGGCCACAGCGCCGAGATCGGCAACGACGCCGTCGTCGGTCCGTATGTGCATCTGCCTGCGGGTTCCGCAGTCCTTTCGAACGCGACGACCGGCGCGTTCTACACTGCCCCCGTCGGGTAGTCCCCGACGCCACCCGACCACACAATCACCTGGGACTTCTACATGGAAAAGGTCACCACCAAGCGCCTCGCTCTCTACACGGGTCGTACCCACCCTGCACTCGCTCAGGAGGTGGCCCAGCATCTCGACATCGAAGTCGGCAGCGACAATCTCGTCGAGTTCGCCAACGGTGAAGTGCGTTGCAGCTTCGGTGAATCCGTGCGCGGCACCGACGTGTTCATCATGCAGACCCACTACGGCGTCGACAATCGATCGGTCAACGACTCGATCATGGAACACCTGATCATGATCGATGCTGCCTCACGTGCATCGGCCAAGCGCATCACGGCGGTCGTCCCGTTCTACGGCTACGCCCGCCAAGACCGCAAGGCCGCTGGACGCGAGCCGATCACCGCACGCCTCGTCGCTGACATGTTCAAGGCCGCTGGTGCCAAGCGAATGATCTCGATCGATCTTCACTCCGGTCAGATCCAGGGCTTCTTCGACGGTCCGGTCGACCACCTCACCGCCATGCCCGTGCTCGAGGCATACGTCCGCGAGAACTCAACCGCACCGGTGATCGTGTCGCCCGATGCTGGGCGCATCAAAGTGGCCGAACGAATGGCCCAGCACCTCG
>ENA-OWPI01000481-OWPI01000481.1-marine-metagenome-genome-assembly--contig:-NODE-481-length-55488-cov-11.193139_pt1 | contig 55488 bp, 29 predicted proteins | sample MGYA00238138_ERZ651775 | MGnify/ENA primary metagenome ERZ651775 (study PRJEB26906, sample SAMN06265043) | marine metagenome | isolation source: Helgoland LTER site | place: Germany:Helgoland, sampling...
TACCGGTTCTGGATTTGTTCGCAAGTGCTCAGAACACTCAAGTCGATCACTTCTTCAGCTACAACTTCGACCACCGATCGGTGGGTGCAGACGCCTTTCTGTACAGCTGGAGAGACAGGGGTCTCCTTTACGCATACCCGCCACCGATTCTGGTGGGCAAGGTTCTCCAGAAGTTGCGAGCAGACTCTTGTCTGCGTTCGATAGTGTTGGTACCAGTGTGGCAGGCTCAAGCTTGGTTCCCGACCCTGCTGCAAATGCTTCGAACTCCCCCCCTCCTTCTCCCGAACGAGAAGTGGATAGTGACAGACCCCCTGGGTCACCAGGCGTGGCCGATGAGGTGGCCTCTTATCGCATGCGATTTATCTGGTTCTTCGGCGAAGACTTCTTCTTCCTCCTCTTTCTAGCTCTTCCGCTCTCCTGCTCGCTCTTTCTGCTCTCGCCGAAACTGCTCTTTCTCTTTCTGCCGCTTCTGCTGCCGCTCTTTCTGCTAGCTGTCTCTCTATTTCTGCTGCTTCTTCACGTGCCTTCTCGTATTGAGCGCGCTCCACCGTATTATTCTTCGCACCACCAGCATCGCGATCTATCGGAGAAGCGGCTTTCGCGTGAGGAGCAGAAAGGAGACCTGTGAGGTGAGAAGCGGCTTTCGCGTGAGGAGCAGAAAGGAGACCTGTGAGGTCAGCTCGCAGCTCGAGGTCGAAGTCCAGGTCACGCGACGAATCCACACTGAAGGGACTGGTTAAGGGTGTCGGTGCTGCTGGGTCTTCGAACGCGAGCGGAAGAGCGTCGTTCGTTGGGTTTTCTTTTTGATGATGTTTTGCCTTCTCCCTTGGACTCCCTGCACTTTGTGTGGACTAAAAACCAACTTTTTTATATTTTTGTTTACACCGCGCTTTTTTTAGAGCTCTGTTTGGACGAAAAAAACGAAAAAATGATTGAACAGGTATTATGTACTCAATATGCGCATATCCATACTTGGTCCCATATATAGGGAAAAAAGTGTGTTTGGGTCTAAATTTCGAGAGGCCCTCGTTATTAGAACGACGGGTGATATTATATATTGTGTAAAAGAGTTACGATCAGAGACGCGGCACAGAAGTCAATTATGTGCATGCTCTCCCGAAAATATAAGAAAATATATTACGCTTGTCTGTCTCTCATTACATTCGTACTTCTGCTTCACAATTTACACAACTTTCAGGACTTTAGCTTTTCCTCGTTGAAAACAAGCTGGGGGAAGAAAGGTTCTTTTTGCTTTTTGTCTTCGAGCGACCCCTCGGGTCGTGGCCCGCTGTGCGGCGGGACTTCCGATATGGCTCCTACATGGGGGGTACTTTTGACGATGTGTTTCCAGCGCGATTCCGTAGAAAGCACAGAGCAACACAAAGCCTTATACGAGACTGTTATCAAGAAATGGCTTTCAGGTACTGAACTGCCAATTTTTGTAATCGAAACATCAGGATATCAGTTGAATTTCCGCCACAAGAGACTTTGGTACTTCACCTTTGATGACGCACAGAGGAAGACGGTTGGCTCGTCTTCAATTCTCGAGGCCAACGCCCTCGACCGCGCGGTGAGAGAGCTGAAAGAACTGCCGGAAGCGAGAGACATTACTCACATCTTGAAAGTCACCGGAAGATATTTTTTGGAAGGGGTGGAGGAACAACTCAGCAGGCACGCAGTTCTGTGCTCTCCCGTCCTTCTCCTGCAGACACACAGAAAAGAAGACATAAAATGGCAAAACAGCGAATATTATGGGATCAGAAAGGATGCATTAGACTTGTTAGCGCACAGAGTCCTCCAAAATGGTCAGGCTATGGAACAAAGTTTATTCACTCTGAGTACCCTTTTAGGATATACGTTCCTAGGACCAGGATTCACGAACTCTCAGCCCCGTGGTGGAGATAGGCTGGTGATAAACCCTTTGTAGTACGAGCGATATTTTCACGTGGTGTCGCGGATATCGTGTTGATATTATTCAGTGCTTTACCCTAAATACTACTAGTACTCTCTTCTGATAAAGAAATATTAATGTATAGAGAAGACCTAAGTGATATCCCCTGGGACGCCCAGTTTAGAATTTTGATTTTTTGTTTTGTTTTTTCCACTAAACTGGGCGGTTAAACTTGAGAATTTCCGGTTAAACTTGAGAATGAATTCATTAGTGGTACCCTACTGAGCGCAGAAGCGCGCGAGAGTAGCTAAAAAGCGTCCTATTCTATGTAATATGACAGTTTGGTTTAGTTCAGGATCTTTTTTCAAACGTATAAGTGTTTTTGCATACTATTTTAGCGCACATTCTGAATCAAGAGAATGATGGACGTGGTATTTTGAAAATTGGAAGAAGGCACGCTTAACAGAGTACAAAATACGACCTTGGATTTAGAATGCGCGCTAAAGTGATATACAAATGCGCTCAAAAATTACAAAAAAGAAGTTCTACGACTTCTACGAACTATTCTCCATAGAATAGGACGCTTTTTAGCTACTCTCGCGCGCTTCTGCGTTCAGTAGGGTACCACTAATGAATTTAGTCTCAAGTTTAACCGCCCAGTTTAGTGGAAAAAAACAAAAAAAAAATCAAAATTCTAAACTGGGCGTCCCAGGGGATAAAGTCTTCTTTTTTGGTGGTTTTTTTTGCTCTCTCCCCTCTCTCTCGAAATCTGTCTTTTTTTGCTCCCAAAACGACCTCCTCGTTGTAAAAAGTAATTTAATTTATGAAAAACGGCTCTCTTTCTTTTCTTCTCTAAAATACTTTTTGTAAGAGAGAGGAGAAAAACGCGGTATACAACATAAAAGAGAATCACTATGGGCGCGTGCGCGTCGGCACCGAGACGACTGATTTCCCCCGCGGCGCCTTTGAGTTCGTCGTCGACGCCGGTCGTCGTTTCTTCGAGCAGCAGCGGCGATGTGTGTGCGACTTTGTCTTCTTCTTCTTCGAGACGAAGAAGAAGTTTTTTTTCGAGATCACGAGGTTCTTCCTCGAGAAGACGGGGAAGCTCTCAAACGCGAAGGGCACCCAAAACGAGGTCGTACGTGAAAGCGCTCGAGTCGAATCCAAAATCGAGAGTTCTGTACGACGGAGTGTGTTCTATTCCGGGAGGATCCAAATACGAGTCGTTTCGAGGGTACGAAGGCGTCGATCTTTCGCATAAATCGAAAGACTTTCAAACGTGGATGAAGGACGTCAAGTTTCACGATCCCAAGGAATTCGATAACTGGGAATCGGAGACGATGGATTTGTTGGACGAGATGATTGAAGTGGCCACGAGACGGTGCGAAGAGAGCGTGAAGACGTTACCGGAGGATGATCCCGAGGTGATTTATAGGACGTTGAAAGCGTTCAAGAGCGGCGTCCCGGAGAAAAGCGAAGAAGAAGAAGAGTTGGAAGAAGAAGAGATGGTGGAAGAAGAGGTGGAAGAAGAAGTCACGGTAACAAACGAAGATGGCACGACAACAACGACCACGCAAACCGTGAAACGACTCAAAAAGAAAAAGAAAAAGAAATACGCAAAGCGTCCGCAACCGCCGAAAATTCCGCAAATTATGCACGAAGCCGTGCGCAAAGCGCTCGAAGATCCCGACGTTGAAAGTTGGACGTCCACTTCTCCGGAAATCGAGAAAGCGTTCGATGAAAACTTTGAGTATTTCACCATCGATGGTGCAACTATCCGCGGACGCGTATTTGCGTTCAGTCGCATGGACAAAGCCATCGTCGATTTACGAAACCGGATGATGGGGAGCACGCGGTCGAAGCGGCAAATCAAGTCCAACGCCATGAACGTGGAAGGACCGACGTACGTCGGAAGAGGCGACGAGAAACACATCACGAAGTGGGAGGTATTGTACAAGTTTGACATGTTGCTGATGAAGGTCAAAATTTGCGAGATTTTCGAAGTGAACGAAGAAACTGGTTTGGTCGTCAAGTTATCGCGATTTCGAATATAATACTAATAGAGCAGCACTTTTGTCGCTTAAAAACTTTTTCCTTATTTTACAACATGATAAAAACAACATTCATCTAGTATGAATAATGCCTTTATTACGACGACGCGGCGGTCATTTTCTCTCCTTCGCGTTTCCTCAACTCGTTCCTCAAGAAAAACTCGCCGGCTCTGTACGAACTTCTTACCATCGGTCCGCTCGCGACGTATAAAAAGCCCAAATCTTCCGCCATCTTCCCGTACATATCAAACGCTTTCGGAGTGACGTACTCCTCGACTTTCAAATGTCTCTTTGTCGGTCGCATGTATTGCCCAAACGTGACCACGTCCACGCCAGCTTCTCTCAACAACTTCAACGCTTCGTACACTTGCGTTCTCGTTTCGCCCAGACCGAGCATTATGCTCGTCTTGGTGATCAAATCCACGCCTCCGACATCTTTCGCGGTCTTTTTCGCTCTTTTCAACACGTGGATACTCTGGTCCCAATTCGCTCTCGGATCTCTCGCGTGCGTTTGTAACTCTGGCACGGTTTCCACGTTGTGGGCGAACACATCTAGCCCACTCAACGCGACCGTATCGATTAATCTATCCTCGCCTCGAAAATCCGGCGTCAACGCCTCGACTAAAATCCTCTTATCTTTATCCTGGTTACTCACAAACCCGCCTTCGCCGCCTCCTTTCACTTTCTCCTTCAAATTCTTAATCGTTTTCGCGAAATGCCCGGCACCTTGGTCCTCTAAATCGTCTCTATCAACGCTCGTCAACACGATATAATCCAACCCCCACTCGCTAATCGCCTTCGCCACGTTTTCCGGTTCGTCTTTATCCAACGGCGGAGGCGCTTTCGACGTTTTCACCGCGCAAAACTTACACCCTCTCGTGCACGTGTCCCCCATGATCATAATCGTCGCCGTCGCCGTGTGCCCGTCCCCGCCGCCCCAACACTCGCCTAAATTCGGGCACTTCGCCTCTTCGCACACCGTGCTCAACTTTAGCTCTTTCAGTCTCGATTTTATCTTTGAATACTTCGAATCCTCCGTCCCGCCCGGGAGCGTTCGTTTCAGCCACTCGGGTTTCCTCACCGTCTTGTCTCTCATGTTCTTCGGCGCAGGCGAGGAATACTCGTTTTCGCCGGATAAGGACGTTCCGAGAACAAAGTCCGAAACCGTGGCGTCTTCTTTCGCTAACGTCTCTCGCAATGCCGCTAAACGCTGGTGCCCACCGTTGGATTGGTCTCGTCTTTGATTGTGCACGTGAAAACGGGTGGTCGTGGTGGCACAACGAGTTCTTAAAGCATTCGTCGTATCAGTCGCAAAGCCGCTCCTCCTTAAACTCTCGAAAAAAACAGTATTCGAAACGTGAGAGGAGGAAACGAAAGAGTGGTCGTCGTGACTGACAGGAGAGCGAGAAGTGCGCGCAGTCGTTCGTCGGGTGAGCAGAAGCGCGCGACGCATCTTGAATGGATAATTTGGAGGATAATCAATGTGGAAAAACGAGAGAAAAGTCCACGTGGGTCAAGTCTTTGCACCAAACACACTAAATACTCGACGAAAGCGAATAGTAGTACACGAGAGAGACTATATATTACCAATGAATGACTTGGTGAGCGATGACACCTTTCCTTCCTCTCGGTGTGAAACTGACGCATTTTTGCATGTGGGTAAAACCGTCGCAACTCGTCGTTAAACGGCGGTCGTGGAACAAGCGCAAGAGCAAGGATTCGTACGTTTTGGACGCCGGGGAGACGCCGGGGCCGGAACCGCCGGAGAGTGTGTCGAAGTACGAGTCGGTTTCGTCGTGGTCGTCGTCGTGGAGGAATTCGTGCGGTGGGTCGATGCCGTACACGTTGACGTTGACGCACATTTGTAAGGAGAGGAAGACGGCGAAGAAGGCGTTGGAGAGAGTCGGTTTCAACTCCGATTTGTTAGTCGCCGCCGGAGAAGACTTCGAGGAAGAAAAGAAAGAGTATCCCACTCCTCCTCCTCCTCCTCCTCCTCCTCCTCTACCTCCTCCGTTGCTCTCGTCTTCACCTTTATTACCGCCACTACCGAACAAATCTTTCTCGATGTGCTCTTTCGTCTCCGCGTTTAATCGATCGTACACTTCGTTAAAAATTGTCTTGGCCGGATACAAAATCTCCGGCGACGCGAATTGGACGTCCAACTCGGGAAACGCCCTTCGCGCTTGCCTCAACTTACTCACTGAGTTTGGTTCCCACAAAAGGCCTTTCGTCTCCCAGCTGCCGCTGTTTGAAGCCCCGTTCGCGCTCGTGAACAGTTTCGCGTACTTGGACGGGTTTTTCAGCGCCTCTTCCAAAAACGCATCCGACAAGACGCGCACGGTGGTTTTCGTGCCCACCATGCTCGCAAACCTTCCCGTCGTCGGCGCAGCATCCAGTCGAATAACCGCCTCGTGTTCGTCCACAACTTCCGCTAACCCGTCTACTTTTTCTAAATGAAAGCTATTCCCAACCACGGCGCAACTGAGAAATAGCTTGTTGTGCGGATTTTGGTCCGTTTTCAAAACTCGATTGCCGAGCGCGTCTTCTCTCGCCAACCAAGGACCGTCCACCTCGTTTTCGCTTTTACTACGGCTACTACTACTACTACTACTACCACTACCACTGCTCCCCCACCTTTGAACTAACTCGATGGCCTCTGCCGGATCTTTCTTGGACAGACCAATTGACGTCGTGTGCAACCGCACTTGCAAATGGTCCAACAACATCCCGCTCTCGTCTCGAATGAAATCTTTCGAGCAATCAAACGTGCTAAATCCCGGGAAGCACTCGCACACGTCCGGTTTCACGCACCTCCCGTGCACGCAATTCACCTGCTCGCATATCGCCCGATCGCAATTCTCCCCTTTCCACCCTCCGTGACAGACGCACTCGTCCGTTTCCACTTTATACACGCCGTTGTTCAAACACGGATGTCGATTTTGCGCGCTCGTCGCTTCTTCTCGCTCTCGCTCTGCTCGCATCTTCTCGTCCGATTCGAACGTTAGTATCGGTATCGGTGCTTTCTCGTGTGCAAAGCTGCTCTTTACTACCCTCCCATCGTCTTCCTTCGAACGCATTTTATGAGGATTGTGATTTTGTGGTCGATATCGATGACTTTCTCCTCTTTCGCTCGCTCCTCCTGTTGTGAACGACGTCTTCGCCACCCCGTCGCTCCTTTCTCCCTCGCTGCTTGTTTTAAACCTCGCCAGCGAGAGCACACTCACCGCGAACCACACCATCGGCGCGAACAGGAGCACTTTCTGCGTCGTCGTCGTCCTCGTTCCTAACAGGCGTTTCAAACACCACCACCACCATTCGCGTACGCAGCAAAAGAAGCTGTTTTTCTTCTTCTTCTTCTTCTTCCCTCGTCTGGTCGTCCCCGCTCGAGACGGCTGATGATTAAGCTGATGATGACGACGACGATATTGTCCTCCTCCTCCTCCTCCGACTTGTAAAAAATGCAACAGTTTCTCCCTGTCCGGGTCAAAGTCCGTCGTCATCGCGTCGTGAGCGTTGCAAAAGCCATCGTCAAAAGCGTACCATCGCGTGGTGTACCAATATACTCTAGCGAGTGTTTTTATGACGGAAAGAAGAGCAACTCGCTTCAGTTTTTTACTCCGATTCTCTCTTTACGTTTTCTCTCATCTCTTTCTTCTAAACACCATGGGCGGGGGCAACGGCCAAAAATCAGCCAAAGCGAGGGAGAAAGCGCAGGCGAAAGCGGCGAAAGGCGGCGCTGGGAGCATGCTGAGTGCGTTTTTTTTCTTTTGTCTTCTCTCTCTCTCTCTCTCTTTGTTGAGAGATATCCATTAAATTACATTCCCCGAATTGGAAACGAAACACCTCTGGGGCTCACTCTTCATTCTCTCTCTTCTTTCTCTAATATTATCGCAACAGAGGCAAACGAAGCGGCGAAATCGATCCAGTGCAAAGTGTGCATGCAAGCGTTCGTGTCGACGCTGAGTCACTCGGAGTTGAAAAAACACGCGGAGAATAAACACCCGAAGTTGGACGCGAAACAGTGCTTTCCGTTCTTAGAGTAAAAAGTAGTAACGTTCGTCTTTTTTAATAATGGAATAAACTACTATTATATTAATAATACATGAATGAATATATATCTGCTACTACTGTTTGTTCGCGTTGTTGTTGGTATTTTGAGCGGCGTCTTCGGGCAAATCTTCGTACCGGCCGTTCCTGACGTTGTACTCGAGTTTCGGGTCGCCGATGGAACCGGCGACTTTGTTTCTGACTTTCGCCAAGTTCACGGTGACTTCTCGTAAGCTGCCCATTTTCTCGTCCCGGTTTCTGTGAATGACGATGCCGTTGTCGCATTTGTTGATGAAGTGCGCGGAGCCGGAGATGTCGTATAACCCGGGCATTTCGCCTTTCCAGTTGTGGAGTTGTCTCGGGTGCGCGACGAACCAGACGTGCACGTCGTAATGCTGCGCGAAACGTTTAATTCGAGTGAGCATTTGGCTCACGTATTCGGTTTCCGTTTGTCCAGTTGGTCGTTTGTGGTCGAGTTCGTTGTACGGATCGATGAGTAAACCTCGGATGCCGTGCCGTAAGACGGCGGCTCTGGCGAGGCCTAGGATCCAATCGACCGACGGTAACTCGTCATCTTCGTGTCGGATTAAAACAAAGTGGTCGTTGAGCCAACGCATACCACGCTTCATGGTTTGTGGGTTCATTCTTTGCGCGCCTTTGGCGTAGGTAGTGGTGTCGAACCACGGTTCGCCGACGTATTTTTCAACCAATTTTCGCGCGTGTTCGTGAACTTTGTTTTCGAGAGAACAGAGCGCGAAAGTCCAGCCGTGTTGGACGGCTAAGTTGGACATTAACGCGTCCACCCACTCGGATTTACCAGAGTTTGGAACGCCGGTGACTACGGTGAGTTCACCAGGGACGACGCGGTAGTGCTTATCAACCGAACGCCATCCGGTGGAAACGCCCCGCAATTCGGAACCGGCGTCCATGTTAAAGTATTGCTCGATGTCTCCGGAGAAATCAGCGAATTTGAACAAACCACGCAGCGGGAAGCCCTCGGCGGAGCTGATTGAGTCACGAATGAGTTCGACGCCACCCGATTGCAAAGTCTCGTTCGCGTCTTTACACCCTTCCGGCCAGTTCACGGTAAAACAGCGTTCTTTACCGAGTCGTCTTGCGAGTTCTTCCGCCAAGGCTTTGCCCGGCCCGTCGCTATCGGTGGCAATGACGAACCGTTTTACCGTATCTAATTGTGCTCGACAATTCCACAAGTACTCGTATTTCTTATCGTCTTCTGGGTTTGGCACGTCGCCTTCTTTCACTTTCCCCGGCGCGCCGTCTGGAACGGAAACGACATTCGTATACCCGGCTTCCTCGAAAGCTAATTTATCAAACTCGCCTTCGACGATGATAATCTCTTCGCAATCTACGCAATCGTCCAAACCGTACAAGACTTTCTCCGCACCTTTGACTTGCCAAAACGATTTGTTTGGCCCGCGGTACTTGGCGTTGACGATTTGTCCGTCGCGAACGTACGGGAACACGAGCGCGTCGACGTGTTTGCCTTCAATCGGCGAAAAGACGCTTTGAACGGCGACGCCGTTTCGTTCGGCAACTTCGAGAGAGATGCCTCTTTCTTCGATCATTTCCGCCCAAGGCTTGGCGGATTCGTCGAGCGCACCTGGACCGACGCGTTTCAAATCTTCCGGTTTAGGCAGGTTTGGTTTCTTTAGAATCGTTCTTTGGTTGTTGGTGTTGGTATTCGTGGCGGTATTGCTCGACGATGATTTGCCTCCTTGAGCCGAGGAAGATCCTTTCGCTTTCCCGGGCACAAAATCCAAATCTGCCGCACCAGACCACTCGCACGTCGCTCTGTGGCACACGTACACGGCTTGGCGTCCACCCGGCTCGATTCTTACCGCTAGCGACCGCTCGCCGCCGGAGCCTCCGTTGCACTGCGGACACATCTCTCTGTGTTGCCCGGGCGTGTACGATTGCATGACGATTCGTTTCTCGAGCAAAATGTCGCGCAGCGCGGTCGGTCCGGTATTTTGTGGAGCGCTGTAATCTTCCTCGTCTTCGTTGTATGACGACGACGAGGAGGAGGAGGGAGCTACAGATTGCGTCGGCGGTGGTGGCATCGGAGGTCTACTACTCGCGCCTCCGTTCACGATAGTCTGCCCTTGCTGCCTATAAATTCTATTCTCGGCTCTTTGATTGTTGTTGTTGTTAATACCAGAGTATTGTTGCTGCTGATTTGGCACCGGTGGTCTCGGTGGCACGTTGTTGTTACCGTTCACGTTGCGTTGCTGAAACTGTTGTTGTTGTTGTTGTTGATTCGGCGAAGGAGGAGGACCGGGCGGCGGTCTCGACATCGGCGGCGTTCGAGACCCACCATTCGCGTTGGTATTGTTACTATTACTATTGTTGTTCCCATAATACTGCACGTTTGGCGGCTGGCGCGTAGCTCCGTTGTTGCTATTCCTCGAAAACTGTTGTTGTTGTCCCGAAGGAGTTGTTGAATCGGCCGAATTGTCCTTCGCCGCCGCATCCGCCGCCGAGTAATTGTTGTTGTTGTACCCATTACCACTATTATTCAAAGCGTTCGTCACGACTTTCGAAACGCTGTTAGAGTTGATCTTCTTCTCGTCCCACCCTCCAAAAGCAGCGCGTAAAGGGGTGTGCCAAGTGGTTGAAAACACCCTCCCTCTCCGCCCAGCAACACCAACAACACCATCAACAACAGGACAAATGCACCGTCGCATGACGACGAAACGAGGAGAATTGTCCTTCTTCAATTTCCGCGATTTTGAGAGAAAAATCGATCGAGAATGCGAAGAAGACGCGAGGTTTCGATGACTCGTTCGACGAGAGGTGAAGAACTGTTGTTGCTGCTGCTGATGTTGTTGTATTTGTTGTTGCGTTCCGATTCTCGACATGCAAAACGAGCGGAAAACGTGAATGCGATCGATAGAAAATCGTCAGAATTTGTGGCGGGAAAACTTGGGAAAAAAGACATGATATCTGCGTTTCAGAGAACAACTCTGTCGTTGCGCGCGAGAAAATGGACGAGGACGTCATCGAAATCATCGAAAAGGAAAAGTCATAAAAGAGACGACGTTATTGCGTCGTTCGCGAAAAGGAGGAGGAGTTTTGGGGAGAGAAACGAGGACGTAAACGACATCAAAGAAGAAGAAGAAGAGTTCGCCGGGGAAAGAACAACAACAACGGTTTCGACGACTCTGCGTCACGCTCTGATGACGACGCTCGCGATACTCGCACTTTCTGATACTTTGGACGCGAATGCGGCGCAAGTGGTCGATTGGCTCACCTCTGGCGCGGAAGCGTCGCCGGAGGAACTGATGCGCATCATGAGGGAAAGTTCAAAACAAGATTGGGATCCGACAGAAGTCGCCCCGAGAGTGAAAGTGGACGAAGGAGATGAAGTTTGGGAGAAAAATGTCAACGCGAACATGTTAGGGGAATCCATACGAAAAGAAGATTTAAGCTCGGACGGGTACGACATCGACGCACCGATTATGAGTTCGGACACGTTCGGGAGATTGGGGAAGTTTGGGGTGATTTTAGTCGGCGCGGATTTCGTGACGGCGTTCGTGATGGGGAAATCCGTCCTGGGCGTGGCGAAAGGCTTGGAGAAAGGCGAAGGTGATGAGAAGAAGGATTGGAAGGAAAACGCGGCGGAAATGGTGATGGATAAGTTGAAAGCGAAAGCGGAGGTGTTGAAGGAGGAAGAGGGAAGAGGAGAAGGCGAAGGTGATGAGGAAGAGTCGTGATATGAATGAGAGTAACTCCTAATATAATAAGGGATGCTATGTATTCTTTAATATTAAATGTCGCCTGCGAAATTATTAAGTCCATCTATTGCCGCCCCCGCCGCTTCTCTTACCGCCACTACCTCGTCCCCCTCTTCCTCCTCCTCCTCCTCTGCCGCCGCTACTACCACCACCACCACCGCTACCTCCTCTCTCTCTCCCCGCTCTTTTGTCTGGTCTTCGATTACTACTCGTCCCGCCCACGTTCTCGAAACTAAATCCCGGCTTCATCATCGATTTTGAAATGTCCGGCACGAGCGCCTCTCGCGTTTCTAATTGCACGCCTTCGTGCGTCCACACTTTGAAATCGGCGTTTCCGACGCACGCGATGGCTACCCATCCAACGCCAGCGATGGAAATGTCCCGCGTAGATTCTGACCACGAATCGCCGTAGACGGAAACTTTTCTGCTTCCCCACCGACCGAGGCGTAAAGCGCCTTCCTCGCCACCCAACGGAGGGGTCAGTTTCGTCCCGGCGTGTTTCGCGTAAATCTCGTCTCCGTTTTTCGCGCCGTTCGTGGTGTAATGCAAAGGCACGTCGTTGGAACACCAGACGGTTACATAAATAGTTCTTTGTGGCGCGTCGAGTAAATCGATTCTGGAGACGCCGCCGATGTGAATGGTACCTCCGATCTGAATTCTATACGTTCTCGGAATCATGCGTTTTTTGGGTAAGATTATTTTCGCTTCGTCCGCGGTCATTCGCGCGGAGAGTTGGTGCGGCTGAAGCAAACCCGGAGTATCGTAAACATCAGTTTCGTTGGGTAAAATGCCTTCGAGTTTTAAGACGCCAATGGTAGTCCCGGGTACGTGCGACGCCAACGGCCCGCCGGTTTTGTCCGTCGGTCCGTCGTATCTGCTCGACAAACGGTTAATCAAACTCGATTTGCCTGCGTTTTGCGCGCCGACGACGTACACGTCTTTCTTTTTGTGCCCACCTCGATTGCGTAAGATGTCTTCCAACTCATCGCTCAAAACTCTTATGCCCATTCCAGCCGTCGCGGAGGCTAACAAAACCTCGCTCGCGCTTTGCATCCCAAACGCTTTCGCGCGACGTCTCACAAACTGCGTCAATCTCGCTCTCGTCGCTTGCGCGGGCATCAAATCCACTTTATTCGCGACTAATACAATTTCAATTGCACCTCTTTCCGCGTGCGGTTCTAACGCATCCACCGCGTCGACGGGGAAGCTCCCATCAAAATCCACTAAATCGACGACGACTAAAACGACGCCTTTTTTCGAATTATTCGGATACCGTTCCATTTGCGTCCCAACCGATCGTTTGAAATCGAACGACGGGAGTAAAATCTCCGCGTTTACATTTTTCGGCCGTCCAGTGTTCCTCAAGCTAAAGCACCTCGCGCAGACAATCGCCGGCGGTTTCCGTTTCAATCGATTCATCTTTTTCAGCGCGGCCATTTCCAACTCGTAATCTTCGTCGATTTCTTTTCCATCGTCCTTCTCAAAGAATAACGATTCAAACGCGTCGATGGCTTCTTTACCGTCTTCGTCTTCGTCTTCAATTTCATCGTCCTTCACAAAAGTAACGTCCTCGAAATCAAAATCGTCCTCCGATTCTTCTTCTCCTCCTCCTTCGTGAACGCTACTATTCTCCGCCATGATCCGCCTCGCCAGTTCGTCCGGCGACAGTTGACTCCAATCCTCCGGCGTTTTCTTCTTCTTCTTCTCCTTCTTCCCCTCTTTCATCATCAGTTTCATGTACTCTTCCTCGTCCACGTCTTCGCCTTCTGTTTCCTCTTCCAATAACTTGCTCGGTACGACGTAGAAACCCGGTAAATTTTTATCCGCGCGTTGCAAGGCGGTGCCGCAGCCAGGACAGCTGGTCGGTAACTGGACGTTTTTACTCTGCAAAAACAAATTCATTTCATCATCACCTTCACTCGTCGATCCCGCAGATGACGAGGAGGACGGGAAAGAAGAAAGCGCAGTTCTTCCTCCTCTGCCAGCCATGCGAAGATTAAACGACGACGGTCTTCTCCTCGAGCATGATGAAGAAGAATTGGAAACCAATCTTCGTCCAAAATTCGCCGCCGGCGGGGACGGATTTTGACTCAAAGCGAGAAGAAGAAACCGCATCGCTCTTTCGCGCATATATGTGTATATAACGTGCGCGTGTGCCTACTTTAAAAGCAGATGCGTAAAGCTTCTTTTCCCTCTTTTTCTCTCTCTTTATTCCAGCGGAAGCGACGCTTTCCTTTATTCTTCGTGCGTTTTAGATTTGTGGGGTACGTCTCTCTCTCTTATTCGTTAGTATTAAAAAAATGTGTGTGTGTGTGCGATAGTTCTTTCCAGTGCTGCTCTGCTCGTGTTCTACTGCCGTTCTTTCATTCGTTTGACAAGTCGAGCGTATTCTTCGTCCGTTGGTTCTGGAGACCCTTTTTCGAGCAAGTAGTTGAGGCAGTCGGGGTGCTCGCGATACCGAGCCCAAGCGATGTATCGCCAGTCGTTCAGAGGCACTTTCGCCTCTTCGACTAAGTATTTGATGCAATCGAGTCGGCCATACGTTGTAGCGTTTCCCACGCAGTCGAGCTTCAAATCATCGAAAGATATCTTTCTTTCTTCGACGAAATATTTCAAGATGTCCAAGTGACCACCGCATGCTGCTTGCATTGCCGCTTCTCTTTCCGTCTCTCGCGAAGGTTCCACTTTGTCGAAAAGAAACCGAAGACAGTCGAGGTTTCCTCCTGCAGCAGCTCGAGCACACGACTCTTTTTCATCACACGGGCAACCATTAGAGAAGCAGTACTTGAGCATCTCGAGATTACCTTTCTCTGCTGCCACAGTAATCGTCCATTCATCCCACTGGCACTGTTTCACTTCTCTCGCCCACTTGAGCAACTCGAGTTTGTTCGTTCCAGCAACTTCCTTGCAAAACCAGGCTCGATCTACCACTCTTCCTCTCTTATCTTTCTCTCCCCAGGGCATGTTATTCCACAACAATTCCAACGTCGAAATGGATGAACATTCCCAAACAGTGCTATGTAATCTCGATACGTTTACCCCGGCATACTTAAGCACATCCCAACTCTCTCTATTCACCTTCTTAAAGAAAAACCGATCTGTCCTATTCAATTTCGGAAGCACATGCGAGACAAACACATCCTTATGATGCAACACCAATCCCGTCCACAACTCCGTCGGTCCAAGCTTTAAACGCTCCATTTCCTCCACGGCCTCCTTCGCGAGCTCTTCTTTCTCTTTCCTCTTCTTCCTCTTCTGCGCTCCAGATAACTGCTTCCCCATTCTTTATGTGTGCGTGTATCGGTCGGGGTCAACAGTGACGACCGTGGTGTTTTTTTCTCCCACGAATGAAATCGAGGCGTTTTTTGTGAGTTCGTAAAGAGACGTATCACGTGGAAAAGAAGCATTTCTGTACCAAAGTCAGAGCAGTTGCCTTTGTGTATGTAAGTGCATACGTCACAAATTTTCGAACTATAATCCGCTCGACACACGCGCACACGCAAACAAATGCACAGCAGAGCAACGGCGAACGCGTTAAAAGTCTCCTCTTCTGCGAGACACACCGGGAAAACGTTCGTTTCTTCTTTATTCTCCAGGAGTAAAGCGTCGTCGACATCAGCGACAACATCAACGCAGAGAAAACTCATCCGCACTAACGTGGGAACGACGCGAAGGCAAATGCTGATGTCCTCCGCAACCGGGATGATTGTGATGAAAGCATCGTCGTCGCAAGGCAACAACGTCTCCGCGTCCTCGGTAGTCGCGACGGACGAATCAAAGAAAAGTTTGGAACAGTTGAAATCGCTGAAAGCTGGGGATTTACTCGCCAACGGCGCGTTCCGAGTGGAAAAAGTCGAACCGGTGCCGGATTACCAAGTCGTCTCGGTGTCTTTGAAACACGTGAAAACGGGCGCGCATTGGCTGCACATCGGGGCGGATGATTCGAACAACGCGTTTAACGTTGGCTTTAAAACGGTACCGATGGATGACACCGGAGTGGCGCATATTTTGGAGCACACGACCTTGTGCGGGTCGAACAAGTACCCGATTCGAGACCCGTTTTTTAACATGTTGCGAAGGTCGCTGTCGACGTTTATGAACGCGATGACGAGCGCGGATTTTACGTGTTATCCGTTCGCGACGATGAACAGAGTTGATTACGATAACTTGTTGAGCGTGTATTTAGACGCAGTTTTCTTCCCAAAACTCGAAGAACAGGACTTTAAACAGGAAGGGCACAGGTTTGAATTCGCCAAGACCGAAGACGCGAGTTCCGGATTGAAGTATAAAGGGGTCGTGTTTAACGAAATGAAAGGCGCGATGGGGTCGCAAAATGCGAGGTTTATGCGAGCGCTCGGGGCGAATTTGTTCCCCACGTCCACGTTTCATTACAATTCCGGCGGTGACCCGACTGCGATTCCAGATCTGACGTACGAACAGTTGAAAGCGTTTCACGCTTTGCACTATCACCCGTCCAACGCTCGGTTTTACACCTACGGCGATTTCCCGTTGGAAGAGACGTTGATAAACGCGGAAACGATGGCGTTGAACCAGTTCGAAGCGATCGACGTGTCCAAGTTGGATATCGCGGACGAGAGTAGATACACGTCGCCGGTCGTGGCGGAAGTTTCCGTCCCGAGAGACTCCGTGGTGAACGATCCGAAGAAAACCGCCATAACGTCCACCGCGTGGTTGATGTTGAACAACGTCAAGGACGACGCGAACGCGAAATTGGATAACTTTGCGTTATCGATCGCGTCGGATTTGTTGCTTTCCGGTCCGCAATCGTATTTCCACGAGGCGCTTTTAGAGCCCGGGTACGGGAGCGGCTTGGCGCCGGGCAGCGGCTACGGCAACTCGAGAAGAGAAACCTCCTTCTCGGTTGGCGTGAAAGGCGTCGGGGAAGAGGAGATTCCAATCGTCGAACAAAAGATTCAAGAAACGTTGGAAAGTGTCGCGAAATCCGGGTTTCCGAGAAACCGGGTCGACTCGACGTTGCACCAAATCGAATTAGACGCCGCAGCTGTGAAGCCAAACTTTGGTTTAATGGTTGGCATCGGGACCATGTCCACGTGGGTGCACGACGGCGACGCTTTGAGACCGCTGAGAACACTCTCGCTCGCGAGGCAATTGCAAGAGAAATTGGATTCCGATCCTCAGTATTGGCAAAACTTAATCTCGAAGTACTTTTTGAATAACCAACACAAAGTTATCGTTCGTGCGCGATCGGACGAAAAGTACGACGCCAAATTGGAAGAAGCCGAGAACGCGTTGTTGAAAGAATTAGAATCTAAACTTTCCGAAGACGAAAAGAAGAAAATTGTCGAGGACGGCGTTAAATTGAAAGCCGCGCAAGACGGCGAACAAAACGCCGAGCTGTTGCCGACGTTAAAAGTCGCTGAAGCGGTGGACCGATCGATCAAAAAGTGGGGATCGAAAGAGGAAAAGTTACGATTGAACTCGAACAACATCGACTTGAAGTTACAAGTGGACGAGCAACCGACGAATGGGGTGGTCTACGTCGGCGCCATGTTTGATTGCTCTCAATTACCGGACAGATTGACGCCGTACTTGGACTATTTCGCGGATTACGTGGACCAAATCGGCACATCGAAAGTTGGGTACAAAGACTTCGCGGAGAAAATCAAAGGCGTCAGCGGTGGCGTATCCATCGATGTTCTCAGTAACAATGACACGAACATGCCGTTGAAATGGACCGAGAACGGCGAAGTTGCCATGAACATCGGATCTCACTGTTTAGCGCGTAACGCCGACGCTATGGGCGACATCTTGTTGGACGTCTGCACGGATGCGAAATGGTTCGGCGACGACGAACGATTGAAGTTCTTGATCAAACGTCGGTCCGCGCAGTTAGGCGCGTCCGTCGCGCAAAACGGCATGGGGTACGGTAAAGCCGTGTGCGCGTCCAAAATGTCCGCCGCGGGAGAACTCGAAAACCGCACCGGCGGTCTTCCACAGGTTGCATTGGCGCAACGCTTAGCGAAAGCCGAACAAGCAGGCGTGGAAGAAGTCAAAGCCGCGTGCTCTGAAATTCAAAGTTTACTCTTGACGCCAGAGAACGTGAAGAGATGCCGCGTCGCGTCTCAAGCGCAAGACGTGGAAGCTGGCAAAGCGCAGTTGGCGAAATGGTTGTCGGCGTTGCCGTCCACGGGAAGTAAACCTTCTTCCTCGGATGGATCGTCGTTGAACGCGAAATTGGCCGCGTTTACCCCGCAATCCGCGTCGAAAACCTACGTCGCCATCAAAGGTCAAACCAACTACTGCACCGGCGCGATCGAAACCGTCGGGTACGAACATCCGGACGCCCCGGCGCTCTTCCTCCTCTCGCAAGCCATGAGCACGGAATTCCTCCACCGAGAGATTCGCGAGAAAGGCGGCGCTTACGGCGGCGGTTCCTCGTTCGTCCCGTCTGCCGGCATCTTCTACTTTTCCTCCTACCGCGACCCGAACACGCTCGAAACTATCGAAACGTTCCAAAAAGCCTGCGAATGGGCCGCTCAACCGAGCTCAATCACGAAAACCATGGTCGAAGAGGCGCATTTGCGCGCGTTCAAATCCATCGACTCGCCGATCGCCCCAGCCTCTCGCGGCCAATCCTTATACGCGCAGAGAATGACCGACGCCCAACGTCAAAACTTCCGCACGCGTCTGCTCGATTGCACAGCGGAAGACATGACCAGAGTCGCGCAGGAGTACCTCCTGAACAAACCGATGACGGTGTGTATCGTCGGCAGCGAAGACAAAGTCCCCGTCGACGACAAGGCGTACGAGTGCGTCGACGCCGAAGGTTTGCCGTTTCAAAATGCACCCACCGCGTGAGGAGATAAAAATCTATATATTTAAAAAAAAAAAAAGTTGTAATCACTACAGTAAGCCGTAAGCGTATATATACATATAGGCAAACCGTTGTGATGCATAAAACGACAGACACATCTCGTCCGCGCGCGAAAGCGTATTATATATCTCAACACACATTTGAAATCTCACAAATTTCACGTAAATTGCCAGCTGCAGTCCAAAAAACGTCAAAATTCTTTGAAAATTAATATTCTTCCTCTCGTGTTGATTAAAGAGGAGAAGGAGACGTTCTCTTTGTCTTCTTTGTCTTCTTTGCGAGAGAACGACCCCGACGAAAAGGATATATCGAGGGAGGATTTTCGGGAGAAACTTTGCCGAGTGTTTTTGTTCGTGAAGAACGAAAACCGTTCGCGATTTGGGATCGTCATCATCGTCTCGGGACGAGGTCAACAGAAATCGAACGCATTTCGGAGGAAAGATATACACACACACACACGCGCGCGTAAACGAAGCGCGCTTTGGTTTTAGAGTTTGATATCTGATACTAAGAATGAGCAGCGGTGATGCAGAGAAAGCGAGAGATAAAACGACGCAAACGACGACGGATGTCGACCCGGCAAATGCGTTGGAATCGAGACCGTCGGTCTCGTCGTCTTCGTCGAATTCGAAGCTGCAAAAAAGGAACAAATCCTTGACGAAATCACCTTCGGTTCTCGAACGAGCGACGTCGATGTTTAAAAAAGAACAGGAAAAACCGATATCGCGGGTGTTTTCAATCAGCTCTGACCGAGAGACGAACGCGCCGTTAAAGTTCAAGAGCAACTCGATATCGACGTCGAAGTATAACGTGGTGACGTTTCTTCCCAAAGGTTTATACGAACAGTTTCGGAGAGTCGCGAACTTGTACTTTTTATCCGTGGCGACGATTTCGTGTTTCGAGAGCATTTCGCCGATTAAGCCGTACACGATGTGGGTGCCGCTGACGTTTATCATCACGTTGAGCATGACGAAAGAAGCCGTGGAGGATTATAAGAGGCACAAGCAAGATAACGAGCAAAATCGAACGCCGATTGAACGGTTTAACGGAGAGTGCATGGAGAATAAGGAGTGGCGAGATTTGGTGTGTGGCGACGTCGTGAGGGTGGTACGAGATGCGTTTTTTCCGTGCGATTTGATCATGATTGGATCGAGCAACGAGGAGAGAACGTGTTACGTGGAAACGAAGAATTTAGACGGCGAGACGAACTTGAAGTTGAAAAGGAGCGTAGATATGGGCGATGGGGTCAAGGTGATTTCAAACGCAAAGCTGGCGAATTTGTGTCGCAACTCTCAACGAGACGACGTGATGGCGAATGCAGAGGATCACTTGAGTGGCAATTTATGCACGGTCGAGTGCGAACACCCGAATAACTCTTTATACACGTTCAGCGGGAACTTGGAGTTGAAACCGCCTTTTGTGTCGGAAAAAAAGAAAATAGCCGTGACGCCGACGAACGTTTTGTTGAGAGGGTCGCAGTTAAGAAACACGGAATACGTTTACGGTATTGTCATTTACACCGGACACGATTCAAAAGTTATGATGAACGCATCGGAAACGCCATCGAAACGGTCGCACGTGGAGAAACAGATGGATTATGTCGTTTTAGGTATGCTCATTTTGTTGCTCTCCATGTCCACGATTTCCGCAATTTATTGTTCCTGGTGGGTGAAAAACGAAAGTCCAAAGCATTGGTACTTGGATACCGCGAATTCGGACGAACCCTTCGACGTGAATAAAACCGACATTGTCGGTGTGTTTGCATTCTTTACCTCCTACGTGTTGTACGGATATTTGATTCCTATTTCTTTATACGTCTCGTTGGAATTCGTGAAAGTTTTCCAAGCGATGGTTTTGTTAAATCGGGACCGAAAGATGTATCACGAAGAAACGGACACGCCGATGAGCGCACGAACGAGTAACTTGAACGAGGAACTCGGGATGGTACACACCGTTTTATCCGATAAAACCGGGACGTTAACCTGTAACGCGATGGAGTTTTTCAAATTGTCCGTCAACGGCGTCTCGTACGGCGAAGGTATTACCGAAATCGAACACGCTTTGATCAAAAGGCAAGGTGGGAATCCACCCGCGCGATCGTCCAAAGCCATCGAGCCGTCGTTTAACTTCATCGATAGCCGCTTAACGGACGGTCAATGGCGAACGTCGCCCGATCGCGAACAGTTGCGTTCGTTCTTTCGAATTTTAGCCGTCTGTCAAACCGTCATCCCGGAAGGCGAACGAACTCCCGAGCAAGTCGTTTACCAAGCGGAATCGCCGGATGAACTCGCGTTTGTCGTCGCCGCCAAAAGGTTTGGATTTTTCTTCAACAACCGAACGAGCACGACGGTGGAAGTTCTCGAACAATCCGTGAATAAGAGCGAAAAAGACTCCGTGAGAACGTACGAGGTTTTGAACTTGTTGGAATTCAATTCGACGAGGAAACGCATGTCCGTCGTCGTTCGCTCGAAAGACGATAATAAAATCATTTTGATGACTAAAGGTGCGGATTCAGTCATTTACGAGCGGTTAGCGGTCGGTAACAAAGGTGGTAACGCAGCTAAAGAGTCCACGCAACAACACATCGACGATTACGCCGCCTGCGGTTTGAGAACCTTGTGTTTAGCGCAGAGAGAAATTTCTTCCAGCGAGTACGAAGCGTGGAACAAGAAATTCATCAAAGCTTCCCAAGCGATGAAGAAGCGCGACGAAGAGTTGGACGCCGTCGCGGAACTCATAGAAAAAGACTTGGAATTAGTTGGCGCGACGGCGATTGAGGATAAGCTCCAAATGGGCGTGCCGCGCTGTATTGAGCAATTAATGCGCGCCGGTATCGCTGTTTGGGTACTCACCGGCGATAAACAAGACACGGCTATCAACATCGGCTCCGCGTGTTCTTTAATCACCCCACAAATGAGTTTAAAAGTAATCAACGTCGAAGAATTGGTCAAGCTCGAATCCGAAGGCGAAATTTCCAAGGAAGAAATGAAAACCCAAGGATTAGAAGCTGTTTCGAAGCAAATTGACGACGGTTTGGAAATCGCGAAACAGTGCGCGGAAGTGGACGCGGAGATGGGTTTAGTCATCGACGGGCGATCGTTATCGTTCGCGTTATCTGCAGAGTTGAAGGATAACTTTTTGAAATTGGGGACGTCTTGCGCGGCGGTGATTTGCTGTCGCGTCTCGCCGTTACAAAAAGCGTTGGTGACAAAACTCGTGAAAGATTCCGGTAAAATCACGTTAGCCATTGGCGACGGCGCCAACGACGTCGGGATGATTCAAGCCGCGCACATCGGTGTCGGCATTTCCGGACAGGAAGGCATGCAAGCCGTCATGGCGTCTGATTTCGCCTTTGCTCAGTTTCGATTTCTCGAACGTCTGTTGCTTTTGCACGGTCGGTACTCTTATAAAAGAATCGCCCGAATGGTGTGCTACTTCTTCTATAAGAACTTGGCGTTTGGTCTGACCATATTCATTTACAACTTACACGCCGCCGCGAGTGGCCAAGTCATCTACAACGATTGGTTGATGTCCTCGTTTAACATCTTCTTCGTGTGTTATCCGGTGATCATTCTCGGCCTCTTCGACCAAGACGTTCGACCGGATTCGAGTTTGAAGCACCCAGAGTTGTACTCCGAAACGCAATGGAACAAAAATTTCAACAAGAAATCTCAAGCCGTGTGGGCGTTGAACGCCATCTGGGTCGCTATCGTCACCTATTGGTCCATCATGAAAGCCGTGCACTCGGGCGAAGCCGATCACGAGGACGGCCACGTTTTTGGTTTGTGGGAAGTTGGCACGACCATGTATACCTCCTTAGTGTTCACGTTGAACTTACAAATCGGTTTGTTCATAAATTACTGGACGTGGATCCATCATTTAACCATTTGGGGATCCTTCGCGTTGTGGTGGATCTTAAACGTCGTCTTGAGTCACACGGACGTGTATTACTCCACGTACTCGTACAAAATCTTCACCGAATCGACCGTGTTGACCCCGAAATATTGGCTCGGCTTTTGGGCGGTGACGTTTTTATGCTTGTTACCGTACATCATCGTGAGCTCGTTAAAACGCTTATTCAAACCAAGCCTTTACGAACTCGTCCAAAACGAAGAGAGTTTAGAACGCGGTGCGTGCAAGCAGTGCTTAGGCGTGACCACCGAAGTCGACGGAGGCGCCGGAGGTCAAAAATTCAAAAAACGAGCAACGTCTTCGAAATCGCACGACGATAGCATGACATCCAACGATAGCTATAGTGACGTCTCCGTGGTGGGCACGACCACGCCGAGACGCCAAGGTACTCTGAGAAAGAACATTTCAATCCCCGGGTCCGCCACCTCGCAGCGCACGACGCCGCTCGGATCGATGGAAATCTTACCGGACGTGAGCGCGTTTCCGCAACCGGGGACGCCGACGAGATTACCCCCGAGAACACCGCCTAAACAATAATGATAATAAAACGAGACGAGAGAAAGAGAGAGAGAGAGAGAGAGAGAGAGTTTAGCGATCCTCCGGCAGGGGGTGAATTTTTAATGTGAATAATTTTTGTTTTCATGAAACGAGAGACTTCAGTGCGTCACTTTTTTTCTCATTTGCGCGCAAATGATGATGTTTTTCGTTCTCCTCTTCCTGCTCTCACACGCTGTCACCATCGCTGAAAGTCGCGCGATTCATTTGTCCTCCTCCTCTTCCTCCTCGACGATTCAGACGACGGCGACGGAACCACCATTAAAACGGCAACCAAAACCGAGCAGAGAACGACGACGACGACGACGAGGAATGCTTTTAACGAGATTTCATCAAGAAGAAGAAAACAAATACGTCTCGCGGTGCGAGGAGAGGTGGATTCAACAGCCGCTCTCGCACTTCTCTTGGAACAGCGAAGAGGAGGAGGAACGAGGAGGAGAAGGAGGAGGAGAGTTTAAGACGAGATATTTCGTGTGTTCTGAATTTTATCGAAAGGATTCGCCCATTTTCTTATACACTGGAAACGAGGCGAACGTGGAAAGTTACTTGGAAAATACGGGTTTGATGTGGGAAAACGCGGAACATTTTAACGCGTTGTTAGTGTTCGCGGAGCATCGATATTACGGGAAATCGTCACCAATGAGTGATGATGACGAGGAGGATACGAATAAGAATACGTTGAAACATTTGAACTCGATGGAAGCGTTGGCAGATTACGCTTCGTTGGTCAGAGAGTTGAGAGAAGAGTACGAGGACGCCGTGGCGGTGATTGCGTTTGGTGGGTCTTATGGCGGCATGTTAGCGTCGTGGATGAGGATGAAGTACCCGCACGTAGTGGACGGGGCGATTGCAGCATCAGCGCCTATTTATGCGTTCGACGGGGAAGATCCGCCGGTAGATCCGAACGCGTTCGCCAGAGGGTCGACGTATACCGCCATGGTTAGCGGACACGGCGCGGAGTGTCCAAAGAGAATACAAGACGCGTTTACTTTGTTGATAGACTCTGGAGATGAAAGCGATAAGATATATTTGGACGTTTTAAAACACACGTTTAGAGCGTGCGACGATATCGAGTCGCCGTACGAAGTCGCCGAGTGGGCGCAATCGGCGTTGGATTACATCGCGATGGGTGATTACCCAGTCGAGAGTGGGTACATGTTATCAGGGAAAGGAACGTTGCCCGCGTGGCCGATGAAAGTGGTGTGCAACGCGATGATGGTCGACGATCCGAACGCGTCAAACTCGACTTCGTTAGCGCTGTTAGAAAACCTGAGAGAGGCGGTCAGCATCTACTACAACGCCACGAAAACCGAGCAGTGCTTTACAATCGGCGACCCGTCACCGAACGACGACACCAAAGCCACCGAAGATCTCTGGGGATATCAGTACTGCTCGGAGATGTTCATGCCAATGGAAACGACCGGCGGAGAAAACGACATGTACTGGCTCTCTTCTTGGAACGAAACCAACGAGTTTCGCTACTGTCGCGACGCGTACGACGTCCAACCGAGACCGTATTTCGCCCAAGAAACTTACGGCGGTCGCAAAATGGTCGAGAACTTCGCCTCAAACATTGTCTTTTCAAACGGTATGTTAGACCCGTGGCACTTACTGGGCGTCTTGGAAACGTCCAATCCGCGCGTCGTTTTAGTGAAAATCGACGAAGGCGCGCATCACAACGATTTGATGTTTTCGAGCAAAAACGACCCAACGAGCGTGAAACGAGCGCGTTTGTTAGAAGTCAAAGAGATTCAAAGGTGGGTAGACGAAGCTCGCGCGATGAAAAAAGAGCGATTTCAGGCGGCGTTTGTTTCGGTCGCCAAATAGAGAAACAAATTTGTAAAAATGTAATCTAATGATAAATATATTCACATCATCTGTGCATGTACCCAATCTGCTGTTCGTAAAAGCTAAACCCATCCTTCGAGACAAACATCTCCTCGTTCGCACTCATCCACTGCTTAAATTTCTTAAACATTTCCGACGTCTGGTGCGGTTCCGCTAAATATTCTTTCTTCGAATACCGTTCGACGATGATAAATTTGCACTCATTTTCGTCGCTTCGTCCGATTTCGTACGAAAGTGTCTCCGGCTCGTTCGCTTCCACGTGTCTCGCTAACTCCGCAAATTTCAAAAGAAACTTGTCCACGAATTCTTTCTTCAACTCCAGAGCGATGTGTAAACACCACGGACCCGCTCCTTTCTTCGACATTCTTTCACTTTGTGTCCTCTCTCTCTCGCTGCTGCTCCTACTAAAGTTTTTCTTCAGTTGCTCCAAAACTCCAGAAAACTTCAAAAAAAAAAGACAAGAGGAGGAAAGCAAAAACTGTTCATTTAGGGTTTTTTAAATCTCTTTAAATCTCGATGACGTGTCAAGTTCCTTCCGTGGCTTATTAGGAGGAAATATCTCTCTATCCATTCTCATCGAGAGAGAGTTTGTGTAATCACATCAATCAATCGCATCACAATAAACACTTTGACGACGCGCTTTCTTTTTACACACACAAAAGTTATCGCAAAAGTTATTATTATTTTACGCGTAGTATATATTTATTACTGCTCACACAAAGTAGTTCCTTTTCAAATATAAAATAAGACACACACAAAGATGAGTTTTTCATTAAAATCTGCATCCATCACCCCCGGGGTGACGATGATGAAATCGAAATCTCCTCTCAAACGAGGAAGAGTTTCCTCCGCTTCGAAGAAGTCTTTCGTCGTGAAAGCTTCAGGAGACACCATGGTCTCCATCGACGAACTCACGGAAACCACGCGAAAAGCGATCAAAACCTACGGGTACGACGAAAAAGCCACCGAATGCATTTTGGATATTTTGATGTACGCCCAACTGCGTGGGAACAACCAAGGGATTATCAAAGTGACGACGAACGGCATCGCGCGAGACCCGGAGGCGACGCCGATCAAAATCACCGAACCGGTGCCTTTATCGGCTGCAATCGATGGCGGTAACAACCACGGGATGATTGTTTTGGACAAAGCGGCGGAGATTGCGATCGAGAAGTGCAAGCAACACGGGGTCGGGGTCGTCGGGACGAACCACACGTTTACGAGTACCGGGGCGTTGGGGTACTACGCGAAGAAGATTGGCGAGCAAGGCATGGTTGGGATTGTCTTGGCGCAATCGCCGGAGTTTGTGGCGCCGGCTGGGGCGAAGCAAGCGATTTTTGGGACCAACCCAATCGGATGCTCGATCCCGAGGAAAGGCGGCGAGCCGATGACTTTGGACATGGCGACTTCGGCGTACGCCTTCTTCGGGTTGTTGGAAGCCAAGACGAGTGGTAAACCGTTACCTCCGAACGTTGCACAAGACAAGGACGGGAACATGACCACGGATGCGAACGCCGCGTTGGATGGTGGGGCGATCATGACCTTTGATTGCGGGTACAAGTCTAGCAACTTGTCCTTGTGCATCGAGTTGTTAGCCGGTCCGTTGGTCGGCGCCGCGTACAACGATAAGAAGGCGGCGAAGAACTGGGGTAACTTGGTGTTCGCCATTGACCCGAAGATCTTGGGTAACGACGATTTCTTAGAGCAAAGCGCGTTCGTGATGGAGCGCGTGAAGAACGCGGAGAGGAAGGAAGGCGTGAGTTCGATCAACTTGCCGGGCGAAAGAGGCGACGCGTTGGCCGCCGAAAACAAGAAGAAAGGGACGATCGGTGTCGAGCCGAACTTGTGGAAGGGGTTGCAAGAATACGCGGCGAAGTACGACCCGAAAGCGGAAGTGTTCCCGATCGAGTGGGCGTAAATGTTTATTAACATGATGCAACGACGACGAGCTTTATTCTAATAATCATTCTCATAATATAATAAAAAACCACAACATATTCATCATCTCGTCGCCTCGTTAACCGTCGTGGTTCTTGTTATACGCCCAACTTTGCGAAGTGTTTCGATAAAACCGTTCCTCGTTATTCGCGACTGGAAAGTCAATCATTTGAATCATAAACCCGCGCATGTTGAAATAGAATCCGCCTGGGGCTAAATCCAGATCCTCGGTGGTGCATTGAAACGTGTATATAGACCCGTCGCGTTCGTCCACTCGCGGGCACAAATACCGATGAAATTGACCGCCGACCAAGTACGTGGTGATTTTATGGATGAGCATGACGCCGACCCAAATGAAGACGTAAAACGCATACGGCGGCTTCTCGAGAAACCTTCGAACGCCCCCAAACCATCGCTGTTGTTTCTTCGTATTTCCTTCTTTAATACTCCTTCTGTTGTTATTGTTGTTTATATCGTTGTTGTTCTTCTTCTTCTTCTTGATTTTCGGAAACATGCTCTTATGTCGCATGCCGTGAAAACGTTGTTGGACGTACACGGTCAAAAAGGACAACGCGATTTCAATCGCAATCAAATTGACCGCTTGAATCGCGTAACTTTTAAAAGAAACGATGGACTCGTTCCCAACTTTAGCCATTCGAAATATGTACAAGTAAATAGAGATGACGATGATAGCCGCTATCTCCGCAAACGCGGAAATGATGGAGTTCATCGCTAAAATATCGTGTTGCTTTTGCGTCGTCAACAACGCCTCGGCGGTTTGTTTGCCTAAAAACGCGCGGGCTAAATACTTGTCGCGATCTTTCGTCGTCAGTGCAATCATGAGTTCGTGCAAGGAAAGAATCGTTTGTACGGTAGCCATCGATTTCACCGTCCCGTCTGCGGCTAAGAGGAACATCACGTACCTCGAAAAAAACGCCTGTTGCAACGCGAAGGAGAGGTAATACGGAATTTGCAAACACGGCCCAGGCGATGGATTCAAACGCGCGAAATGCCTTTCCGCTCCTCTCACGAGCTCCCAGAAAATCGGGTCTAAACCAAACCGAATGAACAGTTTCATCATCGGTGATACCGATTGGTCGCTCATGACGATTAAGAAAAATTCAACCACGTTCTTTCCTATAATTGCCATCAAATAAATATACACGAACCCGTAGGAAATGCCTTTGGTGGACCAAAAATCAAACGCCGATAACCCACTCCACATGAGAATGCCAAAGAGATAATAACACGCGTATTGCGTGTATTGATGATAAAATCCAAGAATAGCTATCGTTCCGAAGTACGTCAAATTATATAAACCGAACGAGTACACGCACGTCTTCGTTCGCCAATTTCGAAACCTCGAGACGTGCCATCCGACCATCTGGTGAAACACAACCTCGCCGAATTGCGAAAGCATGCACAAGCGAACGAACAACACCGCGAAATCGTCCCATTTCCACGGCTTGTACGCGTTTCCAACTTCCCTGGCGTACGTGCACGTCAACCACGTCTTCACCAATTCCTCTCGCCCTTTCTCTTTTTGTAACTCTGAGGTGATGTTTCTCGTGCACCTCGTCCACGCGGCTAAAGAGAGATAGATAAAGAATACAGTCACCACGACGAGCGCGACCGAGGCAAACGTGGCGATGTATTTCCAATCCGAAAAGGACTGGTATAAACGAGCGCTCGGTAACGCGGACGCATCTATCATCGTTTTTTTCCTTCTTTTACTTCTCCCGTTGTGAGTCGTACTTCTCGTCGGGGAAAACGGTTTCTGTTTCTGTCGTTGTCGTTCGAGCATCAAATTCGAGCTGCTTTTCGAGGACGACGATTGGTTCGTGTCCTTCGCATCTTCTTCTCCGCGAGCTCCTTCTGCCATGAGTGCGCTCTTTTCTCTCTCGCTTTCGCGCTCAGTTGTTGTGCGGTCAAACTTGTTTGGTGGTTATTTTTGCTGTTTTTCTCCTCCCGCGTATTTTTAAAAAATAAATTTAATTAGCCACCAGGGAAAAAACCAACCAAAAGCTTCTCTCGTATCTAAACGGTTTTTGGCGGCATTATACTAACAAATAAAACAAGCGCGCGAGAAAGGAGCGAGAGCGAACGCGCATTCACATGCGCACGCGCGCGCGCATCTTCTCCTCCTTTTCCTCCTCGCGAAACGGCGCTTTTTTGAAACGTTATTGGTATTACTATTATTCTTATCGCCCGCGCATCAGAGAAACAACAACGAGTGTGAGAGGTGATTTTCCCCGGAACGAAATGATGATGTCTTCCTCTTCTTCTACCAACGAAACGTTCATAAACGACTCGAACGTGCGATCGATGGATTTTCGAGATTGGTTATCCGTGGAACGGTTTTTACTCCAAATCGTGAGAGAGGAAAAGAACTTGTCAGACGTACACGTCGCCGACGCGGAACCGGATTTGCCTTGGAATTTTTCTGTGCAAAAGACGTTAGAAGAGGCGAAGGATGCGAAACAAAGGAGCCATCGAACGCAGACGGAAAGGTAAAATTTTGCGGATGTTGATAATGTTTTGAACTGACCTTTCTTCTTTTAACAAACACAGCAAACGCGCGAAATATTGCGTCAGATTGAAGTATTTCGGCAACGCGTTCGCGTCGTTCGCGTGGGATAAAAACGTGGACGATACGAGTAAACATTCCAGCGAGAGATTTTACGGCGATAACTGGCAACCTGGAAATGCGAGCGTTGTGGCAACGATACGGGAAAGTTTAGGCGAGCACTGCGCGGGATTCGATAAGGAGAAGCATCCCGTCGTGTACCAAAGCGGACGGACGGATCGAAACGTTTCCGGCGCGGGGCAGATTGTGCAAATATTTAGAGACGCGAAAAATCACTTGGAGCGGAGGTACGTGGACGAAACAGAGGAGGAGAGGAAGTGCGAGTTGATTCGAAGAGCGATTAATGAGTCCACGGAGGTTGGGAAGCGCGGGTATTTAAAAGCGGTGGAGTGTTTTAGAGTCAACGCGGAATGGCACGCGACGTTTTCGGCGACGTGGAGAAGGTACGTGTACATAATACCGAAAAAAACGTTAGACGTCGACGAAGTGAAGGAAGAGCTGAGAAAAGTAGAAGGAGGTGAAACAGATGTAGAAGATTTAGACGCGTTCGCGCACCATTCCAAAGAAGAGATTGATTGCGATTTGCTGGATAGAATGCTGCGGAAGTTTGAAAATAAAACTCTCGACTTTTACGCGTACGCGAGAGATACGCCGAAAGGTAAATCGACGGAGTGCAAAATGCTCTACGCGCGAGCAAAAACCATATCGATTCCAAAGTTTCAAATGAAAGCAGCGACGAGTAAATACGGGAAACGATACCGCGACCGGCGGTATAAAGACACGTCGCTACTTTTCGACGAGACCGCTTTTCATCGCGCGACAAGAACGGAAAAAGAAGAAGAAGAAGAAGAAGAAGAAGAAGAACCCCTCGAATGCATCGCCATAGAGCTCGTCGCCGATCGCTTCCTTCGCAAAATGGTCCGATGCATAGTCTCTACCGCCTGCCGAGAAGCATCATCTTCGCTCTCGAGTTCAAAAAAGTTCAACGAAGACGCGCTTCTCGATCTCGCCCGAAACCGCGACCGAATGGCTTCCGCTCCGCCGGCGCCCCCTCACGGCTTGCTCTTCTGCGGCGTCGGGTACGGCAACAAATCGTACGAGTCTTTCGTCACAGATTTTGTCTAAAAGTCGAGACGATGAGATTAAAGTTGCGTGGTGTGCCCTGCACTGCGCCTCTTGTGCGTATACAACGCGATGCTTTCTAGAATAGTCATATTATAATGTATTCGTGATGACGCTTAAATTATACGAAAATCCTCCTGTCTTGTCTCTTTGTCTTCACTTCTTTTTTCACGGAACTCCTTGACACACTTTACTCTGCGCGTATTCGCGAGACCTCTCCGCGACGACGAACCAAAAGATGTCCTCCTCCTCCGAGAACGACGAACTCACCTTCTCTCTCTCTCCGTCCTCCTCCTCCTCCTTTTCTTTTCGCGAGGAAGAGGAGACGAAGAAGAACTTCGCGTCGCCGACGACGACTTTAACTCCTGAAGAAGAAGAAGAAGAAGAAGAAGAAGAAGAAGAAGAAGAAGAAGAAAAGGAAACGATGGAAGCGCGAGTGAAACGGCTCGAATTCTTGATGCTGGAATCTCAAAAGGAAAACAGATCGCTTCGCATGCGCGTGGAACAGTTGGAAAAGGAGGAAAAGAGCGACGAGGAGAGGACGACGAAGGAGCAAAAGGACCTGCTCGAACTGTTTTCGACGCGACTGGCGAACGTGAAAGAGACTTTGCGAGAGGAGACGAAACGAGCGATGGACGCAGCAGTTGGTGCGAACGCGAAAGTTGTGAAGTTGTTAGAGACGCTCGAGGCGTGCGAGACCGAGGATGGGGTTGTTTTGTACCACCGGGACGTTAGCGGTACGGGCGGCGGCGGAGGCGAGAGGATTGACCACAAAAGTCGAGGCGAAGAAGAGGACGAAGAGGAAAGGAAGAAGAAGAGGAATGAATACGTGAAGGAGGCGTTGGATCAGATTGCCGAGGAGGTTGGATACGAAGACGCGATGGTTTTGGCCGCGCGTGGGGGAGGGAGTGGAACAGGGTTCGCGTCGACAGTCTCCTCGAAGAGGAACGGGAAGTATCGGTGGGTAAAAATACTCTTCGCCATACTCACCAAAGCCCTCCAACTTTGGGTATGCATGTGGATTTTAATCGTCGCGGCGGTTCTCGCGGACGATATAACGCTCAGGGAGAACGTGAGTGGAGACTTTTGGGCGAAGTTTCCGTGGGTGTCGAAAGGGCTCGTTACCAACAACTTCGTAGGTCTCGCTTCGCTTTGACTTTTTCGCTACCGGCGGCGGCGCGGTTTGTTCTCACAGCGATGATGTATTTTTACTACTACTCTTCATAACGATTTTTGATACTCATAATATATACACGATTACTATTACATCTACTATTATTACATGCTAACTAGCTTCAGTATACTCTATCCTTCGAATATAGCTTTCAAGCGCGCGACTGGATCCACGGCTAACTTTTGCTTCTTCTCCATCTCTTCCTTCTTTCTTAACTTTTTCTCCTTCTTCGTCATCGCGGCGTCGAGCGAACGCTTACCAGAGGCGTCTCGGCCTTGACCGTCCTTATAGTTAGGTTTGGATTGCGCTATTTTTTTTTGCAAATCTTTGTCGACGTCCACTAAAGGGACACCTAAGCCTAACGACACGGTGGTCGTCGCCGGCGATGGTTTCGTCGTCATCGTCGGCGGCTTCGTGAGTCCCTCGCGATCGACTTTTGCTCCGAGATCTACATCGTCCTCTTTTTCGTTTGCTACTGCTTCAGTGGTAATAGAACTATCTCGTCGTTGCGCTACAACAGCAGATATGCGGGACGGCGAGGAAACGAGGAGCGGCGCCCAATTTTCGTCCCATCCGAAAATATCGTTGCCAGACTCGAACGCGCGCACGCGAGGTACGACGTCTTTGAAGCGACCACTCGTGTCCTTTTTTTCTTCCTTATCATTCTCATCATCTTCATCTTCTTCTTCTTCTTTATTTTTCTTCGTCTTTTCTTTTTCCCATTCAACTACCAACTCCTCTTTAAACGCGTTCGTTTTCGGTACCCCGTTCTCCTCCCCGAACGAACGAGACGAAGACGAAGGCAAACACCCTCCAAAACCGGCGAGCACGTTGTGCAACTCCGCGCACTCCGCGCACCATTGAAACACCAAAATCTGCACTCGCGCGAGAGCACTCAAAACCACCGTCGCAAACGGCACAAAAAATGACCTCGAAATCTCCGTCGTCGCGTGTATCCCGCACGTCTGAATCTTCTCCCGAACGCCCCTACCCTCGCCGCCGCCGATACCAAACGCCGTCGCTCGCAACGCGTTCACGCACACCGCCAACTGTTCTCTCGACGGCGCTAAAATCGTTTCTCTCTCTTTGCTTTTATCTTTCTTCTCCTCTTCAAAATGTTCGTGTAAACTCTTCTCCAACTTTGCCAAGGTGAGAGGAGCGTTGACCGTTTTGAGTAAAAACAGCACCTCTTTGACAACCATTTGTACACTTTGAAACAATTTCGACCTTCGGTGTTGCGCGTGGGAATTTTTGCAGAGCTTTTCGAGTAAGGCGATTTCGTCGCGTACTTTTCCATTGAATGACGTCGTTTTGTTCGTTTTTAAGATCGAGAGTAGGCGAGAGCGTTCTTCTCGCGCGCGATGATGGAACGACGTGCATTCGCCGTTTATATGAATTCCAATCGGTTTTAACGTTTGATTCGCGTACGCAGAAAGTACCGCAGAAGAAGAAGACCAAGAGTGCACACGACCACGACTCTTCCTCCTCCTCTCCCTCGTCGCCGTCATCGTCATCATCGTAATAAAAAACTCTCTCTCTAACTCTCTGCTCTCGCTTAAACAATTCGCTTTTCTCTCCGTGGTCTTCTTCTGGGGGTTTTCCCCTAAAACGTCTTTTTTTCATTTGGATCTGATTGAAGTTTTGCCACGTGAAAGCTTCCTATGACTCGATCGCGAGAATGAAGAAGAAATCCTTTCGCACGATGGAAAATAATTGTGTTTCATCTCACGAATGCAAGAAGAGCAAATGGACAGTCGCGTGAGATGTGCGTGATGATCATTAAAATGATTCCTAGATAATAATCAAGCTTTTTGTCGATGGTATGTGTCTTACAATACTCGTATTTTAAAATTTTGTATCTCTCGCGAGAGAAAAAAATAAAAAAAAAAGACCAAAAATAGCCACGCGAGAAGAAGAACGCGCATCTCTTTGACTCTCTCTCTCTCTCTCTCCGTCTGCCCGTGGTGGGGCGCAGGTTCTTCTGAGAAAGAGAGAGGGAGAGAGAGAAGGCGCGAAGAAGATGTTGGTCGAACCGTCTTCTTCTTTAGCGAGACGAAGGAGAGGTTTGGCGAGGCGAAACGACGTGAGGAACTTGGCGAGTTTTTTACGTTTCGACGACTTTTCTCCTTTGACGACGACGGAAACGACGAGAAAGAAGCTCAAAAGAGGAGAAGATGGAGAGGATCTTACCGACGAGTTTGAGGAGGAGAAGAAGAAACAAACGGACGAGGATATCATCGTGTATTACCTCACGTGCGCGGAACGAGGCGAGCGACCAAAAAGAGAGTTTTTCATGTGCGAACGGAAAAGTTCCTACGAGAAAACTGTGGCCGACGCGAGTGGGAAAGAACCCTACGACGCGTACGCGTTGGTTGAAATCGACGAGAAGGAAAGGAAAAGGAGAGAACGAGAAGAGAAGAGAGGGTTCTTCAATGCGTCTTCGTCGAAAGAGGATTTGTTTATCGTTTCCGCGACGGCGGTGGTGCACCACCCGGCGGATGGGTCGGCGAGTAAATGTTACGCGTTGTCCGAGTGGATGCGAGAGAAGCATTTGGTGCGCGCCATGCGATGTTTGTCGACGTACGCGAGGTATAGGGAGAGAAAGGCGATACGGATTTGGAGAGCGGAAGTGAGAAGAAGATTGTTTGAGAGGACGAGGATGCAGATTGAGAAGAGAGCGTTCGTGGCGTCGGAGAGGTTTGCGCCGGCGATGCAAAAGTTGTTTGCGATTGCGAGCGCGATTGACGAAACGTCGTTCGTGCCGAAACGAGATGGTTTTGCGTATACCGCAGAGGCGTTTAAGACGCATTGCGATACGCACAGAGTCAAAGTTGTGCAACCTGTAATTGATTTGAAAGTAGAAGAGGCGACGAGGGTAGCGAACAGAGTGAACGCATCGGTCGTGAGAAGTTGCGCAATGTTAGGCAGCGGCGGTATGGAAACAGATTCCGTCGAAAAGGAGGAGGAAGAAGAAGGTGATGGAGACGAGGAGAGCGACGAGAGGATGGTAAAAGAGGAGGAGTGTATCACAAAAGAAGTAGAAGAAGAATTTTCTGCGTCGGCATTACTGATGGCACCGGCGCCGTCACTGTCTTCTTCCACTTCACTCGCCGAGGAAGCTTCGAAAATGCGAAAGCGCGAGAAAACGCGGAAAATACTCGAAAGGGAGAAGGATCGACTGGGTCATTTTACAAGATTTTGCGATTTAGTCGTCAATTCGCAACTCGCAGAAAGCGTCATCAAAGTATCAGAAACGGTTTTTAATGAAATCAATACGGTACAAGCGGACGAGAATAACAATGACGGCGTGTTTGTTGTAGAAGCTTTGTTCCCGGCGATTGCCGGCGTCACCACCGCGTTGACGCCAGAGTTTGATGCGCTGTTGGAGAATATTGAGAAGTCTTCGCGCTCACATTCGTTACAACTCGTGAATTCTGTGCCGAGAATTTTGAGCGCCACTGCAACTTCGCTTCCAGCGGATGCAGACGTACCCTTTCTCGCGCAAACGTTTTCGGCGTCGAAGATAGCTAAAGAGAGCGCGCGAGCGCACGAAGCGATGGAAAAGGCGCGGAGTAGATTACGCGAAGATTTCGATAAAGCCATCGAGTATTGCGCGTTGACGCAATTTATGAACGCTCGCGCGATATATGATTTTGGCGAAACGAATCCGACTCGAGAACTCGTGAAAGTAGAAGGCAAAAATAAGCCACCGTCGACGGAGGACTTTACTTCTGCGCTTTCGATTGTCGCCGCATGGACTGCTGATATCGATTCTATCGAGAAATCGCGCCAAATAGGATCGCTGCGCGTCGACACTTCTGAAATTAAAAAAATTGTGACGCCAATCTGTACCGAAGCTGCGATTAAAGTGAAGGAGAGATTAATTACAACAGCAAAAGCAAAAACGGTAGCCTTGCTTAGCACGTTGGAAGCGTCCACGGAGATGTTGCGAGACTATCCCAAGACTGGACGAGAAGAAAGTGACGAAGGTCACTGTGAACAAGACGTCAAAAAAGATGACGAGACAGGCGGCCAAGTTAGTATGAACGCGGAAGATGGCGCAATAGACACTAGAAATGACGAATCAGCAAAAGTGGCGTCGGGGGCGCTTGACGAAAGCGTTCGCTATAAACGAACTGTGGTGAAAGCAGCAGAAAATGTTCGTTCGTTCGAAATGGAGTCTGTTTCGATTGAAACGATGTATTCACTCGCATCAACGCATTCGGTGAAGATTCCGGCGCACGATCAGGTTAAACTTGATGATTTGCGCGTCGCTGTAGAGGAACATGGCAAGGCGTTGGAAGACGCGAAAACCTACTTGGATACACGCGACGAAGCAAATATCGCGATTTTAAAGTCAGAATCCGAACGTTTAGAGAAGAGTGGCGAAGAAATTTTTGAGCAACTACCAGGAGGACCTACTGGTGAAGAGGTTATGAACGAGTGTATTCTTCCCTCTGTGGTGATTGAATCGTTGAAAGAAACGAGAATGCGATTAGACGGTATGCGAGATCGCGCCGCCGCTTTGAAGTCGTACGCCGAAACTTACTCGTTATCCTCGGTTGAGTCCGATGCGAGAGACGGTGTGGAGGGGGAGAATATTGCTTCGAATGTATCGAGTGCGTTTAATTTCCGAGCGCTCGACGACGCCAATCGCGAATTGACAATAAGAGAAACCGCATGGGAACAATTGAATACGTTCCAATCCATTTCCACAGAATGGATGCATTCTGCCATCGTAGACGTTAACGTAGATAGTGTTCTCGAAAAGATTGAAAAGACAAAGGTACAATTAGGAAAGTTGAAACGCATGAGGAAAGACAAACGCGATGAAGTAGTATCACGTTTGGATAAGTGCGTTCAAAACTTCGAGGCAACGTTACCGGCGCTTGAAACGTTATCGAGCGACGCGTTGAAAGAACGGCATTGGAAAGATATTCGAGAATTACTCAACGTAGTAGATGACAACCAACCTGTACTGGCATTGGACGATACCACGGAAGATAAGTTTATATCATCTGAGTTGTCGTCAGATTCGCCTACGTCAACAGAGACGTTATCTGAGACAAAAAATAGCTCCTCTTCCACGCTTACCTTGGAGAAAGCTCTGGAAGCTGGTTTACAATCAAAAATCGATGTTATCCGCGATATCGTCGCGCGCGCTTCGAAGGAAAATGCGCTAGAGTCCGCTTTAATAAAAATGGAGAAAGATTGGGATGGTATAGATTTCGTGTGTACGCCATACAAGGATACTGGCACGTGCGTCCTCGGCGGAACGGAAGACGCTCAGGCGCTTCTGGACGATCAACTCGTGAAGACCCAATCCATTCGCGCGTCTCCATTTTCGCAGCCGTTCGGCGACCGCGCAGTAGTTTGGAGCGAGACCCTGCAGCGTTTACAAGATACGCTCGATCAGTGGGGATCGTGTCAAGCGACTTGGCAATACTTGGAGCCAATTTTTGCCTCTGAAGATATCGTGAAGCAGATGCCCGTAGAAGGGGAAAAGTTCAAGTCTGTGGATCAGATGTACCGTAACGTCGTGGATGCAACCGCAAAGAATCCGTCGGCGATACAATGCGGCAGAGATGAAACGCGATTACAAAGTTTGGAAGCCGCAAACACGTTACTCGATGAAATTCAGCGAGGTTTACAATCCTACCTGGAGTTGAAGCGCATCGCATTCCCGCGCTTCTTCTTTCTCTCGAACGACGAGATGCTCGAGATATTGAGTGAAACAAAAGATCCACGCAGAGTGCAACCGCATTTGAGAAAGTGCTTCGAAGGTATAGATTCCGTGACTTTTGAAAAAAATGAAGAAGACGATCGAGAATATATTGTTGCCATGAATTCCGTCGAAGGCGAAGAAGTGCCGTTCAACACGTTTATAGAACCGGCAAAGGCTAACGGTGCCGTCGAAAGATGGTTATGCGAAGTCGAAACGTCAATGTTAGAAGCAGTTGAGAAACAGTGCGCTGCTGGAGTTCGCGCGTATGCGACCACGGAGCGGAAAAAATGGGTGTTGGAATGGCCCGGTCAAGTGGTATTACTTGGGTCGCAGATTTATTGGACTCGCGACATCGCCGAAGCTTTACGAAACGAAAAATCCAATCCAGGGAGCGTGAAGAAAGCCGCGGAGAAGTGCGATCGGCAATTGAAAGAGATTATCGAGTTAGTGAGAGGTGACCTGACTCCTTTACAGCGTAAAACGCTCTCTGCTTTGGTGGTCATGGATGTCCACAATCGAGACGTGGCCCGTAAGCTTGCCGAAGATGGCGTATCCTCCGAACGCGATTTTTCCTGGTTGTCACAGTTGCGTGCGACGTACGAATTGAAGAAAGTGCAAAAAGATGACGGTTCGTACGATAGAAAAGAGACCGTGATGTTGCGCATGATGAATGCTTCCGTCGAATATGGTTACGAATACCTAGGAAACTCGTCGCGCCTTGTGATTACGCCGTTAACCGACCGCTGCTATCGTACGCTCATGGGAGCAATTCATCTCAACTTGGGAGGTGCACCGGAAGGTCCAGCTGGTACTGGTAAAACAGAAACAACCAAAGATCTCGCAAAAGCGCTGGCAAGACAGTGCGTTGTTTTCAACTGTTCCGATTCTTTGGACTATTTAACGATGGCACGATTCTTCAAAGGTTTAGCTTCGTCCGGTGCGTGGGCGTGCTTCGATGAATTCAATCGCATCGATTTGGAAGTGCTATCTGTTGTAGCCCAGCAAGTGCTTGAGATTCAAATCGCCGTGAAGAATAACGTGAAGAAGTTCTTCTTTGAAGGTTCAGAACTTACGTTGCGTCCGACGTGCAATGTGTTCATCACGATGAACCCTGGTTATGCGGGTAGATCCGAACTTCCAGATAACTTGAAAGCGCTCTTCCGAACAGTAGCTATGATGGTTCCTGACTACGCGTTGATTTCTGAGATTTTGCTCTATTCTGATGGGTATCTTAACGCGCGAGCGTGTGCGCGAAAGATTGTAGCGACGTATCGTTTGTGTTCAGAACAGCTTTCTTCTCAGGATCACTACGATTATGGCATGCGTGCCGTCATTGCTGTGCTCAGGGCCGCAGGCAATTTGAAGCGAAAGCATCCAGAGGAGTGTGAATTTGTTTTGACGTTACGTGCCATCATCGACGTGAACTTGTGTAAATTTCTCGCCCACGACGTTCCTTTGTTTTATGGCATCGTCGGTGATTTATTCCCCGGGGTTGTTCTACCGAAAACAGATTACGAAAATCTGCACGCTGCTGTGATTGATCAGTGTACTGCGAGGAATTTACAGCCCACGGAGTATTTTTTGACCAAGATTACGCAATTGTATGAGATGATTGTGGTTCGACACGGTTTGATGCTAGTCGGCGAGACGATGAGTGGAAAATCATCAGCGTTGGCTGTATTAGCTGGTGCCCTTACAGATTTACACGAGAAAGGACTGAACGATGAGAAAGAGGTCATTGCGACGTATTTAAATCCAAAGGCAGTCACGATGGGACAACTTTATGGTGAAACAGATAACGTGACACAAGAGTGGAGAGAGGGGGTGTTGGGTTTACACTTCCGTAAACTCGCGAATATGCGCGAAACCCACATCAGAAAATGGCTCGTTATGGATGGTCCCGTCGATGCAATTTGGATCGAGAACATGAACACAGTTTTAGACGATAATAAAAAGTTATGCCTCCCGAATTCTGAGATTATTGCAATGACGGGGTTGATGAACTTGATTTTTGAGGTTGCCGATTTGGCCGTGGCGAGTCCGGCGACGGTATCTCGATGCGGTATGGTTTACATGGAACCCGCTGAAGTAGGATGGAAGCCGCAATTCAAATCGTGGGTATCTGAAGCACGTGTAATGTACGGAAACGAAGCGCACGATCGCCTATCGACATTATTTGAAACGTTTCTCCCGGCATCGGTTGAGAAAGTCGGCGAGTTGAAGAAGATCTCCCCGGCGGGCGAAGGAAATCTCACGGCATCGCTTACGCGCCTATTTGACGCGACGCTGAAAGATTTGATCACAGGATATGAAAATAGTTCTGACGTGAGTAACGACGCTGCGCATACGGCTGGAATTGCTAGCGACGAAAGCGAGTCGAGCGTCGTGTCTCGTTATCTTAACCCACCTATTACTGCGATTGACGCCTCGTTCCTATTCGCCTTGGTGTGGTCTGTTGGTGGATGTGTCGATACAAAGAGCAGATCAGCATTTGATACGTTCTTAAAATCTGCAATTGCGTCCAAAACCAGTTCTCTGTCATGTCCGGAAACATTTTGGCGCGATGAAAGTGCCACCGTCTACGATTTCAAAATTTCCGCTCCCAAAGGAGCCGGTGTTGAACGTTTGCACGGTATTGCGTGGCAAAAATGGATTGACTCTATTCCGGCGCAAGCTCGAATTATTCCAAAAGACCTTCCTTTTGATGCAACAATTGTTCCAACGAAAGAAACGGCTACGTGCGATCACTTGCTCGATTGCGCTTTGCGGCATGGGTACCCGATACTCTTCTGCGGCCCCACGGGTACTGGAAAATCAACCATCGTACAGCGCAGATTACGCTCCTTAGATAAGAGTAAATGGCAACCGACAACTATTGGGTTTTCTGCGAGAACATCTGCGAACGCTACACAAGCGCAAGTGGATGGACGTCTCGATAAGAGGCGAAAAGGTGTATATGGACCAATTCCAGGTGCTAAGGGCGTATTCTTTATCGATGACGTTAATATGCCGCAACGCGAATCGTATGGCGCGCAACCTCCTATTGAAATTCTTCGACAATTCCATGATTACGGAGGTTGGTACGGTAGAGACAACGCGTTTGTAACGCTCCAAGATATCCAATTCGTCGCCGCGATGGGTCCAGCCGGTGGAGGTAGAAATCCAGTGACGGAGCGGTACTTGCGTCACTTTTCACTCGTTTCAGTTCCGGAAGTAGACGAATCGGCTTTGAAAGGAATTTATAACGCCATTTTATCGCAACACTTTCAGAACTGCGAGTTTCATAATTCTATCGTCAACATGGCTCCGGACGCCGTTTGCGCTACGCTGGTCGTATACCAAACTTGCCTCGAGAAGTTACTTCCTACGCCGGAGAAATCGCACTATTCGTTCAATTTGCGAGATTTTTCGCGAGTCGCGCAGGGTTTGACTATGTTACCGCTCTCGCAAGTGGAGAATGAGAGCGATTTTGGCCGACTTCGAATCACGAGACTGTGGACTCACGAAATATTGAGGGTCTTTGGAGATCGCTTAGTTGACGTAGCGGATGAAAGAATACTGGTTGACTCCATGCGGGTCGCTGTGTCAACACATTTCCGAGAAAACTTCGACGGCTTGTTTTCACACTTGAATATGAACGATACGAAACTTTTGGCGTTTGGTAAATATGCAAATCCACCGAAAATTCGCGATGAATTCGACGACGACGACGACGACGCGAACAATCTCGAGCTACAAGTACCTCCTCCAAGTTACGAAGAACTTTCTGGAGATGCTCATAGTTGGGTTTCAATCATGGACGAGCATTTGAACTATTACAATCATTATTCAAAACAGCCTATGAATATTACCATGTTTGTTTACGCCGCGGAGCATATTTCACGAATTTGCCGCATTTTAGCACAACCTGGTGGACACGCTCTCTTGGTTGGCGTCGGTGGTTCGGGACGCAAATCGCTCGCAAGACTAGCTGCGCATGCGAGTGGAGAAATGTTCGTGAAAGAAATTGAAATGACAAAGACGTATGGTATGCTCGAATGGAGGGAAGATTTGAAAAATATGCTGCGTATGTCTGGCGGGGAGAACCGAGACGTCGTCTTCTTATTCAGCGACGCGCAAATAAAAGACGAGGCATTCATCGAAGATATCAACAACTTACTCAACGCCGGTGAGATTCCAAACGCTTTTCCAACGGACGAGAAGGCTCAAGTTTTAGAAATGGTTCGAAAAGATGCCACGAAAGAAATTGGAGAGGATGCCACGCAATCGGAGCTGTGGGCGTACTTCGTATCGAGGTGTCGCCGTAAACTTCACGTCGTTCTGTGCTTATCTCCGGCCGGCGAGGCTTTCCGAGAACGTTTGCGTCAATTTCCGTCGTTGGTCAATTGCTGCACTATTGATTGGTTCAAAGCGTGGCCGGAAGATGCCTTAGAAGCGGTCGCCGGTAAGATTCTCCGGGAATCCGTGGATGGTATTTCGCCCGAGGCCGCGAGTGCGCTTACGAGTGTGTGTGGTATCATGCACTCGTCCGTGGCAGAGTTATCTGAACGGTACTACGCGAGAACTGGACGGAAGAATTACGTCACGCCAACGAGTTATCTCGAACTTTTGAGCACGTTTGCGAGTTTAGTGGGTAAGCGAAGAGAGGAAACTATGCGATTGAAGAGACGATACGAAGTTGGTCTGGAAAAGCTCGCATCTTCGGCAGAGCAAGTTGCGGGCATGCAAAGTGAACTCGAAGCTCTGCAACCGAAGCTGAAAGAGTCCGCAATTGAAGTCGCCGAAATGATGAAAGAAATTCAAAACGAGAAGGAGACAGTAGTCGAGCCGAAACGTAAGATTGTCGAAGCCGATGAAGCCGTCGCCGCGGAAAAAGCTAGGGAAGCTAACGGAGTGAAAGAAGAATGCGAGAACATATTAGCAGAGGCCATGCCTATTCTCAACGACGCTATTGCCGCCTTGGATACGTTGAAACCGGCGGATATTAATTACGTGAAACAGTTGAAAAACCCGCCGGCGATTATTAAACTCGTCCTCGAAGCCGTCTGTGTCATTTTAGAAGTCAAACCAGCTCGGGCAAAAGATCCAGACACGGGTCGCACTGTCGATGACTACTGGAAACCATCGTGTGGATTACTAAACGACAAAGATTTCCTGGAAACGCTTAAATCGTACGACAAAGATAACATACCGATAAAAGTCATACAGAAAATTCGATCAGTATACATCTCGAACCCGTTGTTCACGCCTGAAAAAGCTGCGAATGCGTCGAGCGCTGCCGAAGGTTTGTGCAAATGGGTTTGTGCAATGGACAAGTACGATAAAGTTGCAAAAATCGTCGCCCCGAAGCAAGAAGCGTTGAAGGAAGCCGAAGCGGCGTACGATGAAGTCATGGTGGGATTAAACGCCACCAGAGCGGATTTGAAAACGATATTAGATAAGCTCGAAGCTATGGAGACAGAGTTGAAGAAGCAGAACGATAAAAAAGCTAACCTCGAAGCAGAAGCGAATTTGTGCGCAGTAAAGTTACAACGCGCCGAGAGTTTGATTTCAGGTTTAGGCGGCGAGCGCGCTCGTTGGAAGAAAAAAGCGGAAGATCTCGGTCGACAGTATGAAAATATTGTTGGCGACGCGATCCTTTCCGCCGGTACTATCGCATACTTGGGTGCATTTCCAATGTCTTGCAGACAAGAGATGCATGATATGTGGATGCATGAGCTCAATAAATCGAAAATAATCTGTTCGACTAAATGCGAGTTGATTGACATTCTCGGCGATGCCGTCAGAATTAGGGAATGGCAAGTTGCGGCGTTGCCAAACGATCAATTCTCCATTGAGAACGCCATCATAATCGAAAATGCGAGACGTTGGCCTCTTATGATTGATCCACAAGGGCAAGCAAACGCTTGGATTAAAAATATGGAGAAGAAGAATAACCTCAGAGTCGTGAAACTGTCTGAAGATGGAGCGCATATGCGGGAACTCGAAAACGCCATTCAGTTTGGTACGCCGGTATTACTAGAAAACGTCGGAGAAGAACTCGATCCAAGTCTAGAGCCTTTACTTTTGAAGCAAACATTTAAAAGCGGAGGCGTGACGTGTATGCGATTAGGAGACGCAACAGTTGAGTATTCGGAAGACTTTAGACTTTACATTACGACGAAACTTCGAAACCCGCACTATTTACCGGAGACGGCGGTGAAAGTGACATTGCTCGATTTCGCAATCACACGAGAAGGTTTGAGCGATCAACTTCTCGCCTTGGTCGTTGCAAAAGAACGCCCGGATCTGGAAAAGCAGAAAGATGAGCTCGTTACGCAATCTGCGAAGAATGCGCGAGAGTTGAAACAGCTGGAAGATCAGATTCTAGAGGTTTTATCAAACTCTGACGGCAACATCCTCGACGACGAGCGTGCGATTAAAATTATTACAGACTCCAAGTCGGTCTCTGAATCCGTTACGCAAGCTCAAGCTGAGGCAGAAGAGACTGAGAAAGACATTAACGCTGCAAGATCTGCGTACTCAAGTTCTGGATCTTACGCAGCTTTACTCTTTTTCTGCATATCAGATTTGGCTGCGATTGAATCGATGTATCAGTACTCGCTGCAATGGTTCTCGCGATTATTCATCGCCTCTGTCGTAAACTCCAAATTTGAGAAAGCTACATCAGTATCATCATCAGTGGAGGAGACCGCCGTCGAAGATTCGGTCGATACTCGACTGAGAGATATCCGAACGCACTTCACGAAAAGTCTCTACGATAATGTCTGCCGCTCGCTCTTTGAATGCGATAAACTTCTGTTCTCGTTCTCGCTGTGTTCGCGCATTTCTCGGGACGAAGGGATGCTCGACGGACAAGAGTGGAACTTTCTACTCACGGGCGTTCAGATTGGATCAAAAGTTGACAAGAATCTAGTAGAAAAACTCGTACAAACTGTGGACTGGATCGATGAAAAGCGCGCAAATGATTTTGCTAATTTATCCTTTCTTCCGAGATTTTCGGATATTTGTGAAAGTATTTTAGATACAACCAATATCGAATCGCAAGAAACGTGGAAAGCTGCGTATGATAGTCCTACTCCGCACGAAGCTGCTTTCCCGAAACCGTATGACACGCTTTCTGAATTCAGTCGTTTGTGTATTATTCGTTGTTTGCGCCCGGATAAGCTTATCCCGGCTGCTCGTAAATATGTCGGCGCGACGCTTGGCGAACAGTTCATAACGCCTCCAACTTTCGATTTGGAGAAATGTTACGCAGATGCAGGACCGCGTGCACCGCTAGTCTTTGTCTTGTCCGCAGGTTCAGATCCAATGGCAAAGCTCTTACAGTTTGCGGCGTCGAAAGGGGAGGCCGATGCGGTGAAATCGATCTCGCTCGGTCAAGGCCAAGGCCCCAAGGCAAAGAAGCTCATCGATGAAGCTCGCGTAAACGGCGGTTGGGTTGTTTTACAGAATTGTCATCTAGCACCTTCGTGGATGAAAGCTTTGGAGAAAATATGCGAAGATTTAGTCGCTGGTGAAGGTGAAGCGCACAATAGGTTCAGATTGTGGATGACGTCGTATCCGTCGAAAGACTTTCCGATGACGATTTTACAGAACGCGGTGAAAATGACCAACGAGCCGCCCAGAGGGATCCGAGCGAATGTGAAACGCGCTTTAAGTGTACAGCTGCTTTGCGATGATGACTTTTTCGATAAATGTGCAAGGCCTAACGAGTTCAAGCGATTGTTATTTTCGTTGTGTTTTTTTCACGCCAACGTTCAAGAACGACGAGCGTTTGGGCCTATCGGTTGGAACGTTCCGTATGGCTTCGACGACGGTGATTTATCGATATCTGCACGACAACTAAAAATGTTCCTCGATGAAAAAGACGAGGATGAAGAGGATGGTAGCATCGAAGACGAAGCTACTGGTGGTGCTGCCACTACCGTTGCCGATGATGACGAAAAAGCGCTCGTATCGAAAGCAGTCTCGAAGTTACCTCTCGAGGCTTTACGTTATTTAGCCGGTGAATGTAACTATGGAGGCAGAGTAACAGACGCTAACGACCGCATTCTGCTCGCGACTATTCTTGAAAAGTGCTACTCAGAAGAAGCCGCGTCGTCGAATAATTTTGCGTTATCCGCCTCTGGAAAATACGCAACTCCGTCCATCTTGAATCCAAGTCGCGCGCAGCTTCTCGAACACGTGGACGCATTACCCGCTTTACCAGAACCAGAGGTTTTTGGTTTGCACGCGAACGCTGACGTCTCTAAAGATCGCGCGGATGCAGAGGCGATGTGTCGAGATCTACTAAAAATGTCCGGCGATAGCGCGAGCGAGGAAACAAACGAGAATCTCGAGACAGAAGAAAGTGGTGAACACGCAACGAAGGAAAAGGATGACTGCGAAGAAGATTCATCTAGTACCACCACAAACGAGGCTGCGGATACGAACACTGCGTTAAAAGAAGTCATTAACGACGCAATCGCCCGTCTTCCGTCTAATTTTAATGTCGAAAAGACGCGAGAAAAGCTCCCTGACGCCTACGCGGATTCTCTCGGAACAACTTTGTGTCAAGAAATGTCCCGATATAACAAGCTTTTGCTCAACATTCGAAAATCTTTACACGAGATTGAAGCCGCTCTCGCCGGACGCGCAGCTTTCTCAGCCGAGTCCGAAGCGTCGAAGAAAGCAATCGAGCGCAACGCCGTTCCGGAAGCCTGGAAAAAAGTGAGTTATCCGTCGCTCAAACCTTTCTCCTCGTACTTTGACGACCTCTTGGAGCGTTGCAGCATGCTCGAGACTTGGGATAGGAATGGAAAGCCACCCGCGGTGTTTTGGATCTCTGGTTTCTTCTTCGCGCAGTCGTTCTTAACGGCCGCGTTGCAGAACTATAGCCGCAAACACAAACTCCCCGTGGACGAAATAGCGTTCGATTTTGAGCCAATCAAAGGCGACGTGAGTGATATTACCGAACCACCCGAAGCTGGAGTGTACGTCTCCGGTCTATTCTTAGAAGGATGCGGGTGGGACGAAGAAAACATGCAACTGGTTGAATCGGAGAAAAACGTCTTACACTCGAAAGCGCCTATATTTTGGTTCAAGCCGAGAAAGGCAGACGAGATTAAGCAAAACGCGAGGTACGATTGCCCTTGCTATCGAACGGCAGAAAGAAGAGGTACGCTCGCGACGACTGGACACTCGACAAACTTTGTCATGCACGTGAAAATGCCCACGAAAGAACCCGCGGAACACTGGATTAAAAGAGGAGTGGCGTTGGTGACCCAACTCAGCGAGTAAATTTTAGAGAAAAGCGTACATTCGGTGCCAATAGTACTTATTTATTACCAAATCATCAAACGAATTCAAAAATATGTTTAAAGCCCTTCAATAGGAACTTGCAAAAACTTCGCCAACTCCGCCGCTTGCCTCTCCACCTCCGCCAACGTCAACGGTTGGCCGATGCGCGTCAACGGGATATCGCCTTTACCTTTGCACTTCACGTACACAACCCGTCTCGGGTTAATCCCGTCAGAGATCTCCACTCTCACCGCCGTCACGTCTTTCAAATCCGTCAACAAGTTCACCCGTCTATTCTTCCCCGGAAACCCATACCTAAACACTCGAAAAATCCCTTCCTCTTTGTTAAACTCGTTATACCCGGCGCCGACGTTCCAGTTGATCGTCAACCATAAATACGTCGCCAACAACAAACCCGCGATACCGTAAAAGCTCATCACCAACCCTTGCGGAAAGAATTGAATGTCCGAAGCGTCCAAGAAAAACACCAAATTGTGTTTGAAATACGCGCTCGCGCCGGTGATCAAAAACCCGCTCGCGCCGGCGGTCACGACCGAGGCCCAAAAGTAATTCGAGAATCGCTTCGCCCCGACCACTGGGTCCACGTACACGATATCGTTGACGATTTTTTTGAACTCATCGTCTCCTCCCGAGGAATCATTGTTGTTGTTAAACATCCCCGCGTTCATTTTCACCGATCTTATCTTCTGCTTGGTGGAAAAGGAGGAGGAAGAGGAGGAGGATAAAGCGTTGTTCACGGCGCAGATCGTCCTCGATGATGACGACGGTGTAATCACCATTTTTTCCCCGCGAACGACGCCCACCCCGCGCAAAGTAGATTTACGCGCGCTTTTGCTGCTACTCATCGTCGCATTAATGATGATGCTGTTGTTGTTGTTGTTTCTAGTGTGTTGTGCTCTTCTGCTCGTCCTCGGGGAGGACAAAATCGCCCCAAACGAGGAGGAGGATACTCCCACCAGTGCTGACATCTTGAAGATTTTTTATGCCGAAAATGTGGACGAAAGATGAGAAATTTTTTTGATTCTCCTTTTGTTCATTTTTGGAACGTACGAAAATTTAATACAACACAAGACTAATGACTCTCTCTCTCTCTTTTCTCTCTCTCTCTCTCTCTCTCTCTCGCCACTTCTGATATTCTTCTTCTCTCTTTTAGTAGTGTTATTATTACAAGTGCAACTCTTCCTTTTGTTCTTTTTGTTTCTGCAGTTGTTCTTTGGGTTTCGCGGCGATTTTCCTCGCCGCGGATCTCGGGACGAAGGAAGGTTTCGCTTTCGTCGCTTCGACCGGTTTGGACGGAAGCGGCGGAGGCGTTTCGTCTTTAACCACCGGCGGCGGTCTTTGCTGTTGGGAAGGCGTTGGTGCTTTTGAAGATGGTTTGCCGGACATGACGTTGACGGGTTGGACGGATTCCACCGGAGCCCAGCCGGTTTTCTTTGGCTTTTGTTCTTGTTGAGGTTTGGGCGGCGGAGGCATTGACTTTTGCGGCGGCGGCGTTGGAGGAACGGGCGCCGCGGAAGATTGTAACAGTTTGGCTTCGAGCGCTTGCAACGAAGTGCTGCCGCCGCCGCTTGAAGGTGGAGCTTGAGATATCGATTGCTGCGTGAGCTTTGCTTCTAAGGCCGCCAAAGAGGACGGCGCAGAAGCAGCAACAACCGGTTGTGTTTGTTGCGCTAACTTTGCTTCGATATCGGCTAAAGAAGACACGACGGCAGGCGCTGCCGGTTTCTTCGGCTTCGTCGTAGCTTTTTCGTCCGCCTCTTCTTCCGGTTTCGGCGGCGGCGTCTTCTTCAACAAGTCTTTCAAAGATCCGATGATGCCTTTTTTCTTCGTCGGAGGTGGAGGTTTCGTTTGTTGTTGTTGTTGTTGTTGTTGTTGTTGTTGTTGTTCCGCCAACGCTTTTTGCTCGAGCAATTTGATTTGTTCCATGGCACCGAGCGGTTTGCCAGGCGCCGTTGAGTTCGATGCAGCTAATACGCCTCTACCGCGACCAGCGGATTTTGAAAAACCCTTCTCGCCCGGTAACGTTGGTTGTCGGTTCGCGACGGCGACCGGAACCGGTTTCGGCTTCTCCGCTTGCTTCTTGACGTTCTCCGACCCGCCTTTCCAGTTCAAGTTCATTACGTCCTCTAAACTTATGTTCTCAACTTTTTTGACGACGTCCGGCGCCGCTTTACCTAAGCTCGGCATCGCCGGCGGATGCGACAAGTTCACAACCGAAGACACCGCAATCATCGCACCTCTGCAATCTGGCAGCGCCCCTCTCAAATCACTTCCACCAACGAACGTTCCGTCAAACATAATCTCCACGTGTTCGGCAACCATGTGCGTGGTGTGCGCGTCGGTATACCCATGAATGGCGACGACCGTGCCACGAGAGCAGAATGGAGGCGTCCCGGATTCACCGACGTACGCCACGCGATCGCCCAATTCAAAGTCACCTCCGGCGTATAAATCCATCACTTCACCTGGAATGACTGGTTTCATGAGCAACAGAGGACTGACGCCTTCCAACGCCACCGGCATAGGTTGCTTGTAGTTCGCAGACTGATCGCCAATCGTCGCCGCTAACGCTCTCACCGCTTCCTCGGCCGCGACGACAGAGTCCGAAGGCACCAACGGTCGTCTCGACGCCGGTTGCGACTTGAGCCACTTCTTCGCTTCAGCCACTAAATGTTTGTTCGTATCTAAATCGTGCGTTTCGAAGAGTTCCGACATCGTAATCACTCCTCCGTTATCGCTTCCAGCTTCGTTTCTCAAAGCTTCAAACACCCACGGGTGATGCTTTTTATATTCCGAAATTAATCTCTGAGCGTCCACGGAGTATTCCCACCCTTTCTCGCCTTTGCGAGAAAACCCGGCGACGCACAAGTCTTCCGAGGATTTGCGCAAGTTCAAACCGACGTCCACGCGTTCGTTCTTGCCCGCATCCTTAGTTAAACGCGTCCAGACGGCAGATGTGATTTGACCCATGACTCTCGGATCGATGCCGAGCTTTCGAGCGATTTGACCGGCGGATTCAAAGCGAGAGGCGTACCCTTGGAGAATTCTTCTCCCGACGCCGGTGTCTAATCTCACAGGTTCGACATCGACGAATAAGTTCCCAGATTTCAGGTCTTTCGAAACGACTTTGACGTGGGAACCGAAATGCGAGCGACCTAAGAATAAAGCCTCGTCGCCTTCGCGCCACGTGACTTTCATGTCGTCGTCTTCCGAGACGCCTAAATCTTTCGCCGCTTCCGCTTCGCTTTTATCTCTCGGGTGCGCGGCGAGACACAACTGCATCGGGACGACTACTTCGGTTTTCGAGAACCGTTTTTGTAACGTCCCATCTGGATGCCTCACTAATCCTTCGCACGATCGAACGTGTAAAGCAATTTTCGTGTTCGCACAATCCACGCCTTGCGTTCGCATTAGCTCGTTGCTGCCGTTTGTCACGTCCGCGTGCCATTGCGCGCTGTCGTGCGGCTTCGCGACGGTGGTTTGGCCCGGACCGACGACGTATTTACACTTTTGATCGGAAACACCCACGCACAAGGACTCTTTCAAATACGGCCATTTCACGTAGACGCGTTCGTTGAGATACGTCTTCGCGACGGCTTCTGCGGTGAGACCGACGGATTTGTCCGCCACATTCGGCAACGCTTTTCCAATGAAATCTTCGGAACCTTTCCCAATTTTTACGATTAAAGACTCTTTCCTCGTCGCAGTTTGAAACACCACGCATTTCGCGTGTTTCAAATCGCCACGAACGATTTCTACGGTTTTAAATGTCGGGTATCCTCGAGGGTAATCCGCGATGGTTTCGATTTTCAAACCCGGCAACAATGGATTCTTACCTCCCAAACACTTGGCATCGTCTGGGAACTCCCCGGGCGGTTGTTCGTACGTCATCTTCGATTTAGCCGGGAACAAGCCGGCAAATGTTTTCGGAACGGTTGAGTTTACAGCATCGGTACAGTTTTCGTCGCGTTCGAAAACGATGCACTCGCCCGGCGCGTTGCGTTTGTTTTGCGCATCGGTGAGCTTCTCTTTTGAAACGGAAGCGATGGCATCTTTCAACACCTTCTCGTCTAAGAACGGGAGTAAAACGACGCCTTCCCAACTGTTTCTTTTACCTTCGAAATCTATTTTGATTTCATCCGGGAAGAACGGTTTCAGCGGCGACGATTCTTCCGTCATGAAGTGACGAAAGAGTTCCGGGAGCAGATGGCTTGAAGCCGGAGGTTGGACCGCCATGAGCTGCTCGAAAGGATAAAACGGTCGCCCGTAATTAAACTTAACCGTCAACTGACCTAACCCCGCACATAAATCACTCGCCATCGGCGCGTAATGATACGGATAATACCACGTCCAACTGGCAACGCCACGGTAGTAGTATCTCAAGACCCAATTCAAACCTTCAAAGTATGCCTGGCGTAACTCATCGACCGGCGCTTTTTCGCCGACTTTCAACTCGAGTTTCTCTCTGTAATACATGTCCTTGTATTGTTGAAGACCGTCGGCGCCGCCTTCGAGAATGGCGTTTCGTTTCGCGACGGACATCATCGTCGGTTCTGGTTTCCCTTCCTCTTTCGCCTTGAGTAATTCGGCTTCAAATTGTTCCATGGCGGTTAAATCGGTAAACGATTCCGAATCCGAAGGATGACCATTTCTCTTACCATTCTTATTATTTCGTTTGGCTTGTTTCTCGTCGAATTCTTGCACATCCATCGCTCGTTGCTCCAAAACGTCGCGTTCGAAACCCGCCATGCGCGTTAGAATCTTTTCCAAGCGAGGCGCGTTGAACGTTCCGCCTCCTTCGTCGCCGGAAATGTACCCGCCCAAAGACGGAAGCATGTCTCGGTACGTATCAAAAAGCGTATTCAAAGCACCTTCCGCGATATCTAACGTCGGTAATGGCGGTAAGAAATCGTTCCCGACCAGCATGCACAAAAACACGATATCGTCGATAACTCTCTCCACGTCGTAGGCGAATCCGCACGCTCCTTTCACCGATCGTTGAAATTCCAAATCCAAATACTCTCTCAGCAAACCAACCTGTAACATCAAAAAACCATCGTCGCTCGGACGTTCTAAAATCTCTCTCGATGGTTGCCCTCTCTCACCACCGCCAAATTTCACAACCTCTCTCAGCAAACAAAAGTGCGGTTCGTGCGTCACCAAGGCCAACATGATCAAATCGGCATCCAAACCGTATAAGCAATGCGACATGTTCGCGTCGTAATCCGGTTTCAATCTCTCCCAACGAATATATTCCATGATTTTATGTTCGCCTTCTCCTCTGACTTCGTGCCCGCTCAAAATCACTTTCACGTTCCTCCACGCCACGTCCTCCGTTTGCTTCTTCCTCACGTAAAACTTCAAATGCTCCGTCAATCTCGCCATAAATTCCGTCCCGGGCGTAATGCAGTTACTATCGAACGGTTCCCCCTGCGCTTCCGGTTCGCCTTTCGCCAACGCCTCCGCCTTCGCCTCTTCCGCTTCCTTCGCCGACCGAAACCGTCTCGACCGCTGTTGATTCATCTTCGCTCTCGGCGCGACGCCGTCGATCGCCATATACAGCAACTTTTTCGGTCGCACCATTCGATATATGTGGTCTAAATACGCGAATACTTTCGCCATCATCTCTTCTTCGGTCATGCGCGTGTTCGTATCCGTTCCTGCGCCGTGGGAGCAGTTGTGAATGACCCCGTTCATGTCCAAATACTGTAGAGAGAGAGAAACAGAGAGAGAGAATTATTAGTTAAAAGTAACAAGAATTAGACTACTCGAGAGTCATGTCCGTCTCTCTTTCGAAGCCGGAAAAAGCGGTCAAAGGAACAGAAAGAAACGCGATGAACGACGACGACGCGCGAACACTTTTGATGTCTCGTTTTGGTCGTCGTCGTCATCCGCTCTCTGTCGTTTGAAAGAACAGAAATTACATCGCATTTTCCCCGTTGTGCGATCACAAATTTCCCGCGCAAAATTGCACTTAAACCGCGCGGGTTTAGTAGATAAAACCAACAACATCATCGATAAGAGAAACGATGACGAAGAGAACACGTACCAAATTATCAATGTCCGGCACACCGGCCGCGTTGACTTGCTGATTCAGCATCGGGTACCGCTCGCTCAGCCATCGGTAGAATTTAGGGACGCCCATATTCGTAAATCCGAGGAAATCGAGCTCCTTTATAATGAGGTGTTTGAAACAAAATCGGAGGCAAAACTCGCAGACGAGAGCGTAACTCTGCGCGGAAGAAGAAGAAGAAGAAGAAGGAAAAGAAGGACAAAAAGAAGAAGAGCTTCGAAACGTGTATTCAGTGGCACGCGGTATCGGTGTGCTTTTGTACGAGTATAAAGTAGTACTATAATATTATTATACGGTTCGTCTCTGCTTATCTAAAAAGTTCAACACGTCCGAGGCTTGATCGACGCCGTATTCGACGCACCGGCCAAACGCGACGCCGGCGACGTAGTTTCCGCCTAAAAATAAACCGTCCTCTTCGCTGCACTTTTCTTTTTTCAAAAGTTCTTTAGCTTCGTCTAAGAGTTTCCAGTGACCGAGGTTAAACTGCGGGATAGCTTTGGACCACATGCGAACGCCAACTTTTTTCGGCAACGGCGTGTCTGGTTTTAAGATGGTTTTTAAAGCGTCGGCGTGGACGGCTTGGACGAGTTCGTCTTCGTTGAGTTTTTGAATTTCGACGTCTCGGGCGCCGCCGATGTAGTTGAGGATCATGAATTCGTCTTTAGGGCATCGTCCGTCGTCGGCCCATAAGTAGGAGGAGTAGATGGTGCCTAGCGTGCGCACTTTTTGCGTTCGCGGATGGAGTTGACCGAAACCGGTCAAGCCGCCTTCAGGCAAGGCTGAACGGCCGTCTAATTTAAACGCGTCGCGTTTGTATGCGACGGTGACAGACGCAACAGGTGGGTAGTAGAACTTCTCGAACGATTTCGCAGCTTCTGGCGCGATACTTCGCACCGTATCCGCGACCACGTACGCCGGTTGCGTAAACACGACGGATTTCGCCTTCACTTTCTTCTCCCCTTCTGGAGTTTCGTACGTCAAAGAGAACAGACCGTCCTCGGTTTTTTCCGTTTTGATCAGCTTCCACTGCAACTTCACGATGCCCTCTCCTAACTGCTTCGCCAATCCTTCCGGTAACGTTTGCAAACCGCCTTTAAAACTCCCAACCGTTTGACCCTCAATCACCGGCAATCTCGGATCTCTCGGATTTTCCTTCTTCTTCTTCGCGCCTTCGTATTGCGCTTTCAACGCGCCCGGAAACAAACCCGGCCACGGACCTTTATTCTCTAATACCGAAACTCTACCCGTCGCGGCTTCCGCGCTCAACATCGCCGGATCACCGGCGTACACGCCCGAGCAAAACGGTTCAATTAATCTCTGAAACGCCTCTTCGCCTAAATTTCTAGATACAAACTCCTTCACCGTTTCCTCCTTACCTTCCTCTTTCGGCATGCGAATACCCACCGCCCCTAAACCAGCTCGAATCTTCCCGGGCCAGGTCAAAAAATCCCCGAGCACTGCGGTCGGTATATCCTTCGGCAACGCTCTCAACTCCCCATCCCACAACACGTACCTATCCGAATCCGGGTTCGCGAGAACGATATCCTCCTTCATCCCGGCGTCGCACGCTAACTTCAACACCGCGTCTCCCGGTTGGTACGAGTTCGGTCCTTCCTCCCATATGTATTGACCGTCATTCTTCGAGGTCACGTTCCCTCCGACGCGGTCTCGGATTTCCGTGACCATGATATCGCACGATGCGTTCTTCGATTTCATCGTAAACGCCGTGGACAACCCAGAGACACCACCACCGACGATGATCGTATCTTTAATACCCAAAGAGTTGTTCTCGTCGTCAGAAGGAGAAGAAGAAGACGAAGACGCGCGCACCACAAAGTTGCTCCCTTTGCTGCCGCTGCTGGAAAGAGCAGCTCGGACGCTTCGTGTTCTTCTCGTCGACGACACCTTCGCGCGGTTAATGCTGTTGTTCTTGGTTCCAATCGAGGATATCCCCGTCGTCATCGTCATCGTCATCATAAACTCCTTTCTTTACGAATATCTTCGCACAGCTTCAATCTCTCTCCTCCGAGAAGATGACTCGGTATATCAGCGCTGCTCGCTTCTCGGGTGTCGTGCAAAACGCGCGCGTTTTAAAGCAAAGAGAGAGCGAGAGAGAGAGAGAAAGAACACACGCGTCAAAGATATGAAGAAGTGTGAGATATCTTTTTTCCCCAGAGTTTTTCCCCGTCAGAGTGAACACAACGAGAGGCGCACACATGTCTTCTTCTGATGCTGCGACTGCTGCGACTCTATTATTGGGAGTGGGAGTGAAGACGCGAGCGCAGAAAAGACGGAGAGGGGATGCGAGAGATTCTTCTTTGTGGGATGTGGTCGTGAATAACGACGATATAACTTTCACTCACATTTTGCCGAGGTTGAATGCGACGGATGTGAAATTCTTGCACGGAGTGAACAGTGAAACGAGAAAGTTGATTAAGAGATCATCTCGCAAGAAGGAGTTGAAAGAGAAGTTTAAAGTTGAAGAGATGTCGTCGATTTCGACTTTGGAAGTTGCGTGGGAGCATTTTCCGTGGGAAGCGTATGACTACGATGCGGAAGAAGAGATGGACGAAACATATTTCTGCTGGGAAGTTGCTCAAACGAATAAACTCGAGTTGCTCAAGTGGGCGCGAGAGGAGAAAAAGTGTGAG